>MDTG01286270.1_pt1 | contig 28265 bp, 24 predicted proteins | sample 811421 | NCBI WGS metagenome assembly MDTG01 (sample SAMN05326645, study PRJNA326480) | marine metagenome | isolation source: seawater | place: Pacific Ocean: South East | collected 2011
ACTAGCCGCCAAAGGAACCGCCGTAGACACCCTGGTAATGACGGCAACGCCCATTCCCCGAACCCTAATGTTGACGGCCTACGGCGACATGGACACCTCCCGCCTAATGGAGAAACCGCCGGGCCGTAAACCGGTAGATACCCGGGTCCTGCCATTAGAACGTCTTGAGCAGATCGTCGACGCGTGCAATCGGGCCCTTAATGCCGGTGACAAGGTCTTTTGGGTATGTCCCCTAATTGAAGAGTCAGAGAAGTTGGACGTCGCCGCAGCGGAGGATCGCCAAGCCGCCCTGGCATCTCGGTTCGGCAATCAAGTCGGTTTGGTCCATGGCCGCATGAAGGGTCCTGAAAAAGACAAGGTCATGGCGGCCTTCGTCAATGGGAATGTCAATATTCTGGTGGCTACCACGGTAATCGAAGTCGGTGTAGATGTGCCCGCGGCCACTGTCATGGTGATTGAGCACGCGGAACGCTTCGGCCTGGCTCAACTTCACCAACTACGCGGGCGCATTGGCCGCGGCGACAAGCCGGCGACGTGCCTTTTGATGTACGGATCTCCACTCACCGAGACGGCGCGGTCACGGTTGTCAATCATGCGCGAAACCGACGACGGTTTTCTCATCGCAGAAAAGGACTTGGAGCTTCGCGGTGCCGGCGAATTGCTAGGGACGCGTCAAAGTGGCATGCCCGAATTCCGCTTGGCGGATCTTCAAATTCATGCGGACTTGCTGGCCGCTGCCCGCGACGACGCGGCGCTTATCCTGGACAAGGATCCCGATCTGACCTCGGAACGCGGTCAGGCCGTCCGCACTCTTCTCTATCTGTTTGAACGCGATGCCGCAGTCAGGAACTTGCGGTCGGGTTAAATCGTCAAACCTCTTTCTTTTCGAAGCCGTCGCGACCCGCCGCCTTTTTTTCACCGGGACGGACGCCCTTCGGAGACAATACCGGCGCGCGTTCCTTCTCGCGGAGCACGTCCAAGGTTTCGTAGGTTTGGGCAGATGTCAGACTTACCGCCTTCTCTGATTCGGACCGGCGATCCGGGGGCGTGACAATTCCGCCTGAGATCACCATTTTGATAGCCTCCTCAACACTCATATTTAGGCGGATCAAATCCTTATTGGGCACAAACAGAAGGAATCCTGATGTAGGGTTCGGCGTCGTCGGCAGGAAGATATTAATGCATTCCTCTTCCGTGATATTCTGCACCTCACCTTCGGTCCGGCCTGTGATAAACGCAATGGCCCAGATACCACGCCGGGGGTATTCCACTAATACGGCTTCCCGGAAAGCATTGGATTGCTGTGCAAGAACCGTCTCCAAAATCTGCTTCACGGCACTATAGACATTTCGGATCACGGGCATACGCCCAAGGATCTGTTCGCTGACCCGCGTCCAAAGACGTCCGAAGAAGCCGGCCGTTGCGGCACCAATCAAGATCAACGCAATCATCAATACCAGTAAGCCCAACCCCGGTAACGCGAAAGGAAGATAGGTCTCCGGGTTGTATTTTGCGGGGATCAATGGCGTTACCCGGTCATCGACAAATCCGATGAATATCCAGGCCAGATATAATGTTATTGAGATGGGTGCGACGACCAAGATACCAGTCATGAGATAGGCGCGCGTACGCTGCGCAAAGCTCAAAGCTTTTTTGCGTTGTTGCGGCTTGGGCGTTTGACTGGCGCCAACCTCCAATGGCTCTTCGTTCATATTAGTATGTGGTCCCTTCCCAGCCATGATGCGGCTCAAATTTGCAGAGGCGCAATGCAGCGACCGCCCCGATTGTGCTACCAAATTTGGGCAAAAGCCTAAATTAGGCTACTAAGATCTGGTAAAGGAGACACAGTTGGGCGATCCAGCTTCCAGCAAAGGTAAGTGTTCGGCCAAATGGTATCCCCAGCGTGTAAACGACGTAATGAGCAACACGAAAACAGAAAAACGCTAACGCCGAAGATGCGGTCACGTCATTATTCACATTAGCCAAGTGGGCGACTATCACCAGTGCAGCAAATGGAGCAAGGTTCTCAATCGCGTTATAGTGCGCCCGCTTTGCCCGGGCTGCCCATTCCGGTAGAGGATCACCATCTGCCCGATAGGTAAGCGCTTGAACCAGTCCCACGTTGACAATGTGGGCAAGGGTATACGGCAGCCACATAAAGATTGTTAGACCGGCGAGCCAAACTAATAGCTCAAGTTCGTTAGTCATTGCGCATTACCTCGGATAATTCTCAGGATAGCCCAAACAACAAATAAGAAGATCTGATACGTCGACGTGGCCCCCCAAAGCGTTCATTTCAGCGCCGACAACCACTTGCTCGTCATATCGCGGTTATTGTCGGCTAAAATCTTTAGCAATCCACGAATAAATGGGTCCGCCTTGTTCACTTTCTCATCGAACATCTGACGGGTCACGCAGATAATCGTAGAGCTCGTTGACGCCCGGGCCGCCGCCATGCGCGGCTTATTATCGATTAGCGCCATCTCTCCAAAAATACCGTCCTTACCAACAGTTCCAAGAACTTGTTCGTGACCATCTACGGTTTTGAAGACTTCAACTTCACCTTCTTCAACTACGTAAGCGAGTCGGCCTTCATCACCTTCTTTGAAAATCTGATCACCCGGACCATATTTCTGACGCTGCAATATTGTAGGATCCATATCCTAAATTCCTCTGACAATTAACTTTCGTCTAAGTGATTTCTTACTGGCGGTGCAAATTCAAATGCAGATCATATCTTACTTGGAATTCGGAAGCATTTCATACACAAGAGTGTCCTTGATACCTAACATATATTGTTCATAAGGTTTTGCAGATGAGTGATCGACGTTATCCCGCGCGACCCATTGTCGGTGTAGGGACCGTAGTGATGGATGGCGGTAAGGTTCTGATGATTCAACGCGGCAAGCCACCTCGAAAAGGTTCGTGGAGCCTTCCTGGCGGAGCCCAGGAACTCGGCGAGACCATTCACGAAGCCGCTCGACGCGAAGTTCGTGAAGAAACTGGCCTGGAAATCGAGATTTTCGGCTTGATTGACGTTGTAGATTCCGTGCGTCCCGACGCGGATAACAAAATCGAATATCACTACACGCTAGTCGATCTGGCCGGCTACGCGGTTGGCGGCATTTTAATGGCCGGTGGCGACGCTCAAAACTGCCGATGGTTCACACGGCCCGAGATCGATGCCATGGACATCTGGTCAGAAACCAAGAGGATTATTGCGTTAGCCACTGAGCGATACGGCGCGACCGATACACCGAATACCTAAGTTTACTAGTCGGGTTCCTCTTCCAACAATGCAGTCACCTCCTCTTCGAATGGACCGCACAGAAACGCCGCCATCATTGGCGGATTGATCCTTAGAGCCAGAAACACCGAGAGGGCCACGATTGATCTCGTAGCCATATGCGGAATTTTTTGATTAACGCGTTGCCACAAGAAGACGTGCCGCCAAGCCAATGAAAATAACACCGACAATCCGGTTAATTACACTCTGGGTGCGTTTGGATTTACGTAAAAATTCACCCAGCAACCCGGCGAACCAGGCGACGCTGCCAAAGACGAGAAAGGTCGCCACTATAAACAGTGCACCAAGGGTCATCATCTGCGCGTTCAAACTGCCAAAATCTGGGTTGGTGAACTGCGGCAGGAAGGCGAGGAAGAAGATCGCGACCTTGGGGTTCGTAATGTTCATCACCATGCCACGACTATAAAGTTTACCACTTGATAGCCCCAACCCTTCCCCCTCGACAGGAATGGGCGTGGCACGGAACGCACACCAAGCCAAATAGACGAGATATCCCGCGCCAATAATCTTTAAAATGGTGAACGCTGACGCGGAGGCTAAAAAAATGGCAGCGACGCCAAAAGTCACAGCAGCCGTGTGTAACATGATCCCCGTGCACAAGCCCAATGTCACCAATAACCCCGCACGCCATCCAGAGAGGACGGACTGCGTTAGTACGAAGATATTGTCCGGGCCAGGGACCAGGGCGAGCACCACGGCGGAAGCGAAAAACAAACTCATCGTATCGATGGGAATCATGATATGCGTTGGTTTAGCCTCCTCGCAAAAATGTCATTAGAGGCATCGCAAATTTCCGTAAGGATAACGCCGACGTCGGCCACGGTGCAAAAAGCTCTCCGCATGATTTGCGGCGTGAAATGGGAATGGATATTAATAATCATGGGGCGGTCTTTCCACCGTTCAGAATATTTTCGATAAGGTGACTGCGCATGGGCAATTCGTGAATAGAAACGCCCATCGGATCTAGCGCGTCATTCACAGCACTAGCGATCGCGGCCGGAGCGCCAAGATAACCGCCCTCGCCCGACCCTTTCTGGCCGTGTGAGGTCAACGGTGACGGCGTGCAGTGGTCCACATCCTTGACCATAGGGACCTCATAAACAGACGGCATCAGATAATCGGCGAAGGTTGCGCTTTCGAACTGACCGTCGGGCCGATAGGCGAATTTCTCGTAAAGTGCCGCCCCGATCCCATGGGCAAGACCGCCAATAACCATGCCGCGAACAATGTCTGGGTTGATCATGGTGCCACAATCGTGGCCGATAACGTATTCGAGAATCTTCACATGTCCAGTGCCCGGGTCGATCTCCACGTAAGGAACGTGCGCTTGAAAGGAAAAACAGGGATAAATCTGGACACGCTGGTGCTCATCGGGCAATTGGCCGCCACCGGGCACCTGGAAAACATGTTGTGCTTGCAGCCCAGGCTCCATGCCATCCGGCATCCTGTGGTAAGCCTTATGCGCAATAAAGCAGATCTCTCTCCACGTGAGCTTTCGTTCAGGCTCGCGTCGAATGAAGACGCTTCCATCCGAATATTCAAGATCATCTTCCATTTCTTGCAAATTGTAGGCCGCAATCTTCATGACCTTGGCGATGATCTTCTGCGCCGCCGCTGCAGTCGATGACCCCAACATAATTGCCATTCGGCTGGCCACTGGGCTTCGCGTGATCGGCGCATTCAATGAGTCCGCATGAACAATACGGATTTCATCCGGATCGATTCCAAGTTCCTCGCCAATTATAGTGGCCATCAGAGTCTCGTGCCCCTGCCCCGATGTCGTCGTGCCGACTACGCCAGTAACCAAGCCGTCCGGGTCAACACGGATTTCAGCACCTTCCGAAAAAGTCGTGATCTCGGCCGACGGATTCATGAGGTATTCGAAGATGTTGTTGCCACCTCCGGGCTCCAGGCAAGTGCCGATTCCAATACCGGCCAGCCTGCCATCCGCACGGGCCGCATCCCGGCGATTGACAAGTTCGTCGTAGTTGGCGGCATCTAAGGCTTTTTGCAGAACGGTGTGATAATCACCGCTATCGTATTTTGAACCACTTGGAATCTGATACGGAAACTCATCGTGGTTAATGAAGTTTCGCCGGCGGACTTCAACCCGGTCCAAGTTCAAATGACGGGCCACTTTGTCCACGGCGGTCTCAATCATGTAGTTGGTCGGCGACTGACCAAAACCTCGCACGGGCACTTGTCCGGTCTTGTTGGTGACCACGGAGATGGCATCGTACTGGACCGAGTTAATCTTGTACGGCCCAACTATCGCGCTGATCGGTTTGGCCAGTTGGAACGGTGCCCGCCCCGGGTAGGCACCGGCGTCATCCAACGCTCGGATTTTAAGGGACAAGATCTTGCCGTCGCGATTAAAGGCTACCTGGGTATCAAAGATTCGGTCCGGGCCGTGGGCGTCGCCGCTCGACATGTTTATCAACCGGTCCTCGATCATGCGCACGGGCGTACGCAAAAGTCGGCTCAGATAGCCGACGATAACGCTGTGCTTGATGCCCCGTTTAACGCCATAGCTGCCACCAACATCCACATCTTGATGCAGCCGAACACAATTCAACGGGATACGAAGGGTCGCCGCGAGAAGCTCTACGTAGTTCGGCATCTGAATCGACGCCCAAATATCCAAAACATCAACCGCTTCGTCCCAACGCGCAACAACCCCGAAAGTCTCAATGGGAACCGTTGAACTACGTCCCCAACGAACCCGATATGAGAGTGTCTCCTCGGCTGCGGCGAAATCCTCGTCTACCGTGCCCCAGTAGAAATGCCCGTCATATAATATGTTCGAACCATGCGCCGGATGGACAAGGCGATCTTTATCCTCATAGGCTTTTTCCGGATCAATAATCGGTTCAAGGGCTTCGTATTCAACCTCAACCAACTCTGCGGCATCTTCAGCCGTATACGGATCGTCGGCGACAATGACCGCCACCCACTCACCAGCATAGCGCGTCATATCGACGGCCAGGGGGTACCACTTAACCTCCGGCGTATTCAGACCGAACTTCATGTCATCGGCATTAGCGCGGAATTCGTCCCCGGTTAGGACATAACGTACGCCTTCCATGGCCAATGCTTGACTGGTATCTATGGACAGGATCTTGGCGCGCGGATATGGACTTTGAACAATCGCGCAATGCTTCATGTTAGGCAAATTGACGTCTTGCGCGAATACCGCCGTGCCCGTAACGAAACGCTTGTCTTCACGGACCCGGCGCTTGCGGGAAACGAACTTTAAATTACTACCCGGTTGCTCGTTCATTCTGAAGCCTCGCGCAATCGTGTCGCTGCCAATTGGATCGCCTCAATAATCTGCACATAGCCCGTGCATCTGCAGATGTTTCCGCCGATGGCCTCCTTAATGTCCTCAAGAGATGGCTCGTTGTTGCGCTCCAACAACGCATGGGTGGAAACGAGCATGCCCGGAATACAGTACCCACACTGCATGGCGTGAGCATCTTGGAAAGCCTTCTGGATGGTTCCTGGGGTCCCATCGGCATTGGTCAAACCCTCGACCGTCATGACCGATTTTCCATTGGCCTGGACGGCCAACAAAGAACACGATCGCACAGGATCGCCATCGAAGATCACCGAACAGGCGCCACAGACACCATGTTCACAACCCATGTGGGTTCCGGTCAACCCAACCTTGTCACGAAGGAAATCCAACAATGTCATTCTCGGGATGACACTGTCTGCCAATTCATTACCATTGATGGAGACGCGAATATCTATGGTGTCTGTCATGCCCCCCCCCGGGCATCAGCCGCCGCTTCGGCAACAGCGCGGCCAGCCAGGGTCCGAGCCACTCGTCGACGGTAGTCCGCGGATGCATGCTGATCCGAACCAGGATTAATTCTATCAACAATAAGATCAAGTGCGGCGCCCGGCACGCCATCAGCGAGCGTTTGTCCAATCAATCCGTCTTCGAATTCGGAAATACGCACCGGCGTATCATCGACCCCTCCAAAAGCGACCGCAGCCTTAGTGCATATCGCGCCGTCAAAGGTCAATTGCACGGCTACGGCGACGACGGCAAAATCACCGTGTCGCTCGCTGACTTCACAAAAGCTGGTCACGTTCGTTACATTGGGAACAATTGCGGGCAGGTGGACAGCAACCAAAAGCTCATCGGGCTCCCGAGCCGTCATCAAAGGCCCTACCAGGTAATCCGCCATGGCAACCCTGCGGCTGCCATTGATATTTCTCAGCTCAACCTCGGCATCCAAGGCCAACGCGGCGAGAGGAATTTCCGCTGCCGGATCGGAATGCGCTACGGAGCCGCCAAAGGTGCCGCGGTTGCGCGTTTGTAGGTGACCAACGAATTGCAATGCCGTGTGCAACAATGGCAGGCGAGATTTGACAATTTCTGAATTAAGCACGGTTACCTGACGGGTGCAGGACTTGATGATGACCGAAACATCGGTTTCCTCGATACCAGAAAGTTCATCTATCTCATTAATATCTATAACCAAATCCGGCCGCGCCAGGCGCATCGACAGCATTGGCATCAGGGTCTGCCCACCCGCCAAAATGATCGCCTCTCCGTTACCGTCGGCCAAGTAACGGGTAGCCTCGTCGATGGACGAGGCTAGAACATAGTCGAACGGTGCGGGTTTCATGCAGGCGAGAGCCTCCCTCAGGTAAAGTTAAGCGGGCTCCGCCGCGAGAAGCAATTCCCTAGTTGCTCAGTTCAATATAAATTTTCTACCAGTGCCAAGCTCCAGCCTTGATGGGCTTGAGAGGGCTGCAATCTGGTAGATGCCAAATTTAGCGCCAAAACTACGCTTTATTGCACGCTCAATTCAATTGATCGTGAACACAATACTGGCGGCGATAAAAGATTGGTTATAATACGCCTTACGTAAACGTCAGGACGTTTATGCGTGATAGGCTTGGGTCCGATTAACGGCCCCACGCGAGCGTCGAAGTCCATGCCGAATAGCCCGAGTTTCTTCGGCGAGATCGCGGGCCGCGCGGCTTTCAAGTCGCGTTGCAGTTAAACGATTCTCGACTTGCGCGAGCCGAACCTCCAGATCGCTAATCCGGTGATTGGTCTCTGAAAGACGCACCTTCATGCTTCTGAGATGAGGCCGAATTAGACCTTCGCCACGCGCATCCATACGTCGCAGGACCTCGACAGCGAACCAAAGCGCCGTCAAGCTGATCACGATAGCAATGGTCCCCAATATGGCGCCCATGACGAAATCCATAGCTGCGAAAATTCGAATAGATTAATATCTATCAGACAGCGGTAAATTCTTGGTAAATGGCCAATAAAATAAAATTGTTCAGCCGTTATCTGCAGGTCCGCCCCCCCCTTTTACCGGATTGTAAATGGTTATGATCAAGAGGGGCTTGAGGAACTGGTCCAAAATTGACTGACCAACCTCGCGGGCGGAAGGAGCCGATTGTTTTCTTTGGATACTCCCTTGTGTTAGGTTCCCGTCGTTAATATTTCAGCCGGTCAGGATCGCCAAATGGAGACTTCACCAAATCCCGAGGAAGATCTAAGAACGCTCAGCATTCAGCTGGCAAATCAGATCATTAATGTCGCGAACAACCACCTTGAGGACGGAATGCGTGTCGATGCCATAGCCGCAGGGCTCCGTCACGCGGCTGCCAATTTCTCCGCCTTTGCCCACCATCGCAACGGCGACGATGAGAACCAACTTGGTCCCATCGTCGAAGATTTTGTCCAGATGTTCGAGTACTATCTGGAACGCCACGCCCCAAAGCAATCGCAACCCGGCGGCGGACTTTCGGATCTTATTGAAGAGGCCAAAAAAGAAATCTAGGAAGTTGGTCGTTTTTATGATTGGGAAACCCTTAATGACATGTGGGTCTACCCAACCGCAGCGAGATACGGCTCCAAAGATTCAGAACATATCTTCGTTCTGACAGCTTTTAGGAATAATGCAAAACGTCATATGAAGGGTGATTAGAGAGGCTCTTAATGACCAAAACGGGGGCACTCCCGGAAAACTGAAAATTCATTCAAAACCAATAGAAAACGCCCTTATTGTCAGTTGAGTAATTTAAATACAGACTGACCTGAAAAACGGAACTATCCAGTCACTGGGACCTCATGTGAAGAACAGCTATTGACGCTCCTGCTCCTGGAACCTTCACATGTTAGGGCTTGGAGGTACTTTGCTTATGAATATCGGTGAGGTGTCGAGGGCTATCGGGCTGCCCGCGAAAACAATTAGATATTATGAAGACATTGGTCTTGTGCAACCCGCGCGTGGGCCCAACGGCTATCGTAATTTTGACGAGCAGGATGCGCACAAGCTGGCGTTTCTTGGGCGGTCTCGCTCACTCGGCTTCTCCATCGACGACTGCCGAACGCTCTTGTCTCTCTACGAGGATCGCGACCGCGCGAGCGCCAACGTAAAAGCGGTTGCCACCGAGCATCTAGAGCGCATCACGCAGAAGATCGAAGAGCTTCAGGAGCTTAAATCCATTCTTGAGGATCTTGTCGCGCGCTGTAACGGCGACGATCGTCCCGACTGCCCGATTCTCAATGATCTTTCTGGACACGAGGCCAAGTCATCGTGACACGCGCGTAGCGAGCATACATCCGCGCTGGTGTCATCTTCATCGCAAGTCGGACGAAGCACCAACCCCGCCATAACTTACTAAATGGTGCAAACGAGTTAACGATGTTCCATGTGCTAAAGTTTCGGCCGGTCCTGACTCCGCACAAGACCTCAACGCTGTAATCACCTACCTCAAAGACTCTGGCAGAGTAAAATGACAGCCAACTTTTAACTTTATGTCGATGTCGTAACCTTCTGTTGCACAACTCGGCGCAATGTAGAATTTTATTGTAATGTTATAACGTATAAGATAGGATCCTTACTATCTTGGTATCCAATCGATTTTGTGAGGAATTCGTCGTGATTAAGCACACCACCATTACATCATTTATGTTCATTAGCGCCCTCGCGCTCATTGGCCTTTTAGCCGAGACGCCTGCGGCTAGCGCCGGCAGCATCAAACAGGCCGGCAAGCTGGATCTCCAGATAGGCGGACAAGTCGTTAGGGGCATAGCCAATGTAGACGACGGACGCAGCAATCAGGTTTTTATACCCGATGGCCTGGACAACGATACCGAGTTTTATTTTGCTGCGACAGGTAAGTTGACGGATCAGATAACGGTCGGCGCCGCGTTAACCTTTGATGCTGACCAAGCAGGAGCGCAGTATAGTTTTGACGCTGACGGAGACGAGACAATTGCCGACGACGCGAAAGCGATTGCGGAACAATTCGTTTACTTCGAGCACGCGGAACTCGGAACAATCTCACTTGGATTTCTGGGGCATGGCGGTGACGGTGCCAACGATCAAGTCTTCGGCCAGACCATTTCAACGAATGGTGGATATGCACGCCAAGTCACGCTGATTGACAGCGTTGGCGCTCAGTCGGCTATTACTGCGGCGGATCAGCTTTCCGATCTCGACCCTGAAGATGACAACCTTATTCGCTATGACTCACCATCGATCGCCGGGTTTGCCCTTGGCCTCTCTTTCGACGATGAGGGTGACAGCAGTGTTGGGCTATTCTATGCCGCTAGCGTTGGCGACATTGAGATTAACGCTGCCGGGCACTACCTCAACGAGGAGACAGGAGATGGCCAGTCGACATATGGAGGGTCCATCGCAGCGATGCACTCTAGCGGTTTCCACATCGCCTTTGCCAATGGTTGGCGTCGGGCCGAAGGTAGCGGCCGTAAGCCGCACACAAATCGCTACCACGTAGGTTACGAAACGCAATTCAATAGCCTTGGCAAGACTGATTTCTATGGGACTTACCGTGACAGCGAAGATATTGAAGCGGCAGGTCGGGAAGGCGAGGAATTTATTTTCGGCGTCACTCAAGAGCTTGAGTCTATCGGCGGCTATGCAGCGCTCGCCTACAGTCAAACTACATTTAGCGACTCCACCGCAACAGTCTATGAAGACGTCGACGTCTTATATTTGGAAACTTCAATCGCTTTTTAATATCAACTCGGCTGGCTCAAGAACCAACCGCATTAGCTCAAAAATTTGGCCGGTGGCTCCAAAAGGTCACCGACCAGTGAGGCGCCCGTTACCAATGCGTCGTTTATGTAAAACGCGCAAGCAAGCCATGTTTTCTCTCCCAAAGTGTAATACATTTGTGTCGGCAAATGACCTTAAGCTGTCATGCCCAAACGCAACGCTTGCTTCTGCTCAAAGTTTTTACACAACTCGTCATGATGATGACCTCGGATACCACCTCGGATCGTTCCCGGTCGTGTTGTGCCAAAAAAATCGCTCCAGCTTTCTGGCAGTGTGACCGAATAGGCTGGTGCTAGCCAGAGCCGGTAAAGTAGTCGTTTTTTCTCTTCTTCCTCATGGTCTTCAAATTCGGTTCGAGAGTGCAACATGACGTGGTTATTCATGAATTGCAGATCGCCTGGCTCGAGCCATGTCGAGAACATCACGTTTGGACGACGAAGAATCTCATCCAGCAAATCCGTGCATTCTATCTGTCGCGCGCTCAAAGGTGGCACGCCCTCCAACTCCTGCGCTGTATTGACGCGGTTTCGGTTCCACTTCGCAAACAACCTCCCGTCTTCAAAGTCGAACAATGGCTGAGCATAGGAAGCGCCCTCATCAGGTGCCTGTTCCTGATTGCGGCTAAAGTGAAAATCTGAGCATGCAACCTCGGCTAGATCCGGTCTCTCGGCTAATAAAGTCTGCCAAGCGGTTACGCTACTGGAAACCATGCTCATACCGCCAGATTTTGCCGCATTAAAGCATACAAGGGCTACTAGATCGCAACCATCTGTATGGAAATCCAGGCTCGAATTCGTGTTGTAACCGCGTCCACCAGCATGGCGGTAACTACCGCCAGCCTCTCGGACTGCGGAAATATAATGTGTCATTCGACCTTGTGGACGCGGAACACCCAGGCACAGGCCAATTCCCCAGGTAAGGATTTGATATTCAGGGCCGCTCAATTCTGCGCGTGGTAATCCCTTGACCACGGCGACCCCGCGTCCAAAATAGGCCTCCTTCGCAGCCGCATTAATAATCTCGAACCCCGAGCCGAAATCGAACTCCTCAGGCGTATAATCGAATAGCGGACGGTCAGGTGAATAAACTCGCTTAACAGTATCTGCCAACTGACGGGCTTGATCCTCGATCATTGGGAAAATCCATGCCTGGTCATTATGCATCTGGTCAACGGTCCAAGCAGCGTCTCTATTAAAATCGGGGAACATATTTGATCGTTCTTCCAATGCTTCAAAAAGAGGAAATCAAGAAAGCGGATTTGCTCACGTATTCTTTTATTCCAGTGCATGCGTGACAATCAATAGGTCAATAGCTCATGGCTGGGCCTCCATTACCGGCGAAGCAGAAAATATAAAAACTTTCTCCCTTTTCTTTTCGGGTTGTGTTGCGCCGCGGACAGATAAGGGAAGGAGGATCAGTCCCGCGCCGCTCAGTAACGGTTTTTGATGGCCACCTTTCCGTGCATCTTTTGATGGGCGTAATTCGCCGAAAAAAATTCAGCGATTAAATCCGCATACAACGCTGGCTCGTACTTGGCTGGAGCTTCAGCACTTACGCAACTGTCCAATACCTTGATTACACGATAGGGGTTGGGACTGTGAAAATAAGCCATGGAGTACCGATCGTTATCGCCCTCAACGATAACCCCATGAGGTGTCGAGAGAAATTTATCGTTCGACATGCGACGCATCATATTTCCAATATTCACAAGAAAAGTACCGTCTATCAGTGGCGGCTTGAGCCACTCCCCGGATGGTAGCTTGATTGCCAAGCCGGGAACTTCCATGCGCGCAAGGATAGTCAGAAAACTATTGTCCGTATGCGGTCCGGCTCCAAAGTCATTATCTTCCAGCTTTGTCGGCGGATAATGAAGAAGCCTCAATACGGCGTGGTTCTCATCGGAAAACAACCCATTCAGGCCATCGGGCGGCACTCCCAGAGCCACAGCGATCGGCGCCAGAATCCGTTGCCCTAGCTCGTTCAGCGCGTTGAAATACGCCATCACACCTTCACGAAAACCAGGAAGGTTTTCAGGCCAGTAATTGCCGCCGCGATAGGCGATCTGGTTGATTCGATCCGGGTGATCAGCCGGACGGTCATGGGAAACGAAAAACGATTCATTCTGGTTGGGTTTTGTCGCCTTATGAACCGTTGAGTGGGCTTGCGTAGATGTGTTGATCTCCAAAAACCCGACATTGAACTGATCAAGTTTAAGTTTGCGCTTATTCTCGATCGGCTCATCATGGAATCGCCGGTTTTGCGCGAAGGCATTTTCAATGATTCCGTCAGGTACGCCATGATTTTTGATATAAAAAAAACCAACTCGGGTACAGGCGTCCCTTAGTTCATCCGCAAGATGGTCTAGCGCCCCCGGCTCGCCCCGGAAAAACGGATCAAGGTCAATAACCGGAATCTGTGCTTCTGAGGCGGCAGTATCCTCAGGTGCTTTTTGATTAAACAAATGTTGTTTCAAATGAAGATCCTCATTTTTGCATATGAACCTGCTTCATCCGGAAGGCCAACTGTAAAAATATAGCGGCAAGAGATATGCGGATGCTTAATATCGCTCCTTGATACGTATCACAGAAAACCTTAACCGATTGGCGGTCTCGATGCCCGCCAGGCAACAAAAATAATTAAACCTAATCCTAGCGCGCTTGAGAAGGCGATTGCGGTTCCCGCTGAGGTCAACTCCGCAATAAAACCGATGCTCAGCACGCCGAAAGGAGCGGCACCAATGCACGCTGCCAAAACACCCATCACTCTTGATCGGAATTCATGTGAAGCCTCCTTCAATACAAGAGTTGATTGCATTGCACCAAATGCTGCAATCCCGATCCCAGCCCCAAACAAAGCAAGCAGTGCCGCTCCATAAAATGTCAATTTTGAAGCTATTAAAAGACCCCCCAGGAAAAGGGCGGCGCCTGCTAGAAATATACGTTGAAAATATTTGGGGCGCGCCCAAAAAGCCAATGTTATTGCGCCGAAAAATGCCCCCCCTCCCTCGGCAGAAGCGAGTAGGCCGACAAATACCGGATCAGCTTGGAAATTCTCTACCGCCCATACCGGTAAAATAGACGCGTAACAGAAACCAAAAAGGTTCAAAATCACCGTAATGACAAAGACGCTTTTTATGATGTTATTGCGACGAGCGTAGCCTACTCCTGCGTTTAGCCGAGAGAGCAGATTTTCTCCTTTTCTGGGAATGGACGACGACTTTGGCGAGGCTAGCCCAAGCGCAAATATAATAGTCAATGCATAGACAAACGTGGCAACTATGTAAGCTCCTTCGAGCCCCAATATTTGGTACAGGACACCCCCAATTAATGGACCTATCATACGGGTTGCGCTATTTGTTGCGGTATCAAATGACATCGCATTGCCAAGCCGTTCAGTCTCTACCGCATTTCCGAGCATGGCTCGTCTAACCGGGAAGTCCATTGACCAACCAAGCCCGTTTAAAAATGCTATTACGGCCAACAAGGGCAGAGTTATAATTTCGGTGACTGCACTCGCAGCGATTGAACCTGCACCGAGCGTCATCAGCACACAGGCGCCAATCTGGACACGCCGACGGTCCATATTTTCAACAACGGCACCGACCACCGTGCCAAACAAAACCATCGGTGCCATCCGGGCAACCAACATTAGCGACACAACAAAAGGCGAACCGGAGGTCTGAAACGCATAAATACCAATAACTAAGATTTCTAGCCAGCGCATTGCCCCGGCAAGTCCACCGATCACCCAAAGCCGCACAAATTGGCCATTGGTGAAAAGCGATATTGTTTTGGCTTCGCGTCTACTGCGAGTCACTTAAACTGATATACCATATTAATTCGGGGATTGCCCGCTGCGACGCTGCGGCGCATGAAAACCTTATATCGTGGATTGCCCACTCCGTTCACATGCAATCATTTTCTGTACCACCCGTCAATTAACTGACGAGACACCAAATGCATACTGTCCGGGTTCTTATGACACACTCAACATACTAGAAATAAGGTCTTTTCAACGCAGAACAGCACACGCTCGCTGAATTTTCTCGCATGCCTTTACCAAAGAGTTCTTGTCCGTGGCGTAAGAAATTCTGAAATGAGGTGACAGACCGTATACACTGCCATGCACCGTCGCCACATTTTCGGTCTCGAGTAAGTAGCGAACAAAGTGTTCGTCATTCTCAATAATCTGGCCTGATGGCGTCTGCTTGCCAATAATACCGGCACAGCTTGGATAAACATAGAATGCGCCTTTGGGTCTCGCGCACTCCAAGCCTTCAGCTTGATTTAGCATGGAGACAACAAGATCCCTTCGTTCCTCAAATGAACTGGCACGCTGTGGTAGAAAATCTTGGGGCCCGTTAAGCGCTGCTACTGCAGCAGCCTGCGCAACAGAATTTGCCCCACTCGTAATCAACGACTGCAGTTTTAACATCTCCGATATTGTTTGTTTAGCTGCGCCTGCATAACCAATACGCCACCCTGTCATGGCATATGCTTTAGAGAGCCCGTTAGCAACGACAGTGCGCTCTTTGAGAGCCGGTTCGACCGCGGCTAGGCTAGCAAACTTAAGACCGTCGAAGATAACGTGTTCGTATACATCATCAGATATTATCCCAACATGGGGATGCTCCAATAAAACATCCGCAAGTTGACGAAAGTCACTCTCCTCATAGACCGCACCGGTTGGGTTGTTGGGTGAATTAAGGATCAACCATCGGGTTTTGGAGGTTATCGATTTTGCCAATTGTTCAGCCGAAATCTTAAAGTCTTGCTTAGCATCGCACTTAACTACTACTGGAATCCCTCCAGAAAATTTTACCATATCAAAATAAGCAATATAAAATGGGGCCGGCAGAATAACCTCCTGCCCATCATTCGTTCCTGACATTAAAGCATTAAAGATCACTTGCTTAGTACCGTTGCCGACTATTATCTCTTCCGCGGTATAGCTGAGCCCATTTTCGCGGTTGAATTTTCTAATAATCGCATCTTTGATTTCAGCAGTTCCTCCTGTGCTCGTATACTTGGTTTCGCCTCGTATCGCAGCAGCATTGGCGGCCTCAACGACATGATCGGGTGTTTGAAAATCTGGTTCTCCTGAGCTTAAAGCAATAATGTCCAAGCCTTGGGCTTTCAATTCTCGTGCGTGTTGGGACATCATTGCACTGGGAGAGGTCTTAATTCGCGTCATTCTCTCCGAAAAACTAGGGGGGATCATTTTTAACTCCCAATTGAGATGGCGTTTCCTGAGTTTCGGTCCCATCTCCTATTGATGGTCCTGTTAGGGGGAAAATATTATTTGCAACAGCGTTTGATAGATCAAATAATCATTACGCGGCTTATATAGCCCATGTGCGGGCAAACCCGTGCAGACTATTTTGTAAATAAAGAGATCTTGGTAAATTATCTACGATTTAGTCGGTTACAATAACCTCTCCAATGCCGAAATTGATTATATACATTAGACGGTAATACGTCTCAATTCATACCAAGGAATGGGAACTCCATAAGTTACATAGTTTTCTCTGTTTTTTGCATAGGCCTTCCCGTTATTTGCATAGGCCTTCCCGTTATTTGCATAGGCCCTATCATTTTTTAGCGATTAGAAACTCTGCTATCTTACGTAAATCCAGTTGCTGTCACGATGACTGGCCCATTTGGATTTGAGATGGAAAAGAGAGGGTTTAACGAGATTTCGGGTAGCTTAACAATGAAACGAGAGCGATCGCAGTTTAGTATTGATTTAAGCCCTTGGCTGACCGCAGATCAGTTTTGATTTAATCCCTAATATCATTCTGCAGCTTTTGCACGGCCCCAGTCTAGTTGTTTTGATTCATGTTTCATGCAACACTTCTCAATATGACAACACATAATTGACGCGTCGTCTTAGCTGACCGGGTCAATCTGGACTTCTGAATTACTGAATACAAACGAGAGTATCCTAAATCCGCTTTTAGGTGATCAGAAGCCCCAGAATTTCCTCTGTATGGCTATTTGCAGGCGTCGCGTTGGTAAATATGCCAGAGGAGAGAGCCGTGAAAAATATGATAACATTGACTGCCGCAGTCGCAGCCGTCGTGGTAAGCGCCGCGACGTACCCAGCGTTAGCAAAATCTGACAGAATACTATTCAATGTAGGAACTGCTGGTATTACCGGAAGTTTCTGGGCCACAGGTGGACAAGTTTGCAACCTCGTAAATAAGAGCCGCAAGAAACAGGGACATTCTCTGCGCTGTACCGTGGAGAGTACAGCTGGGTCAGTAGGTAACCTTCGTGCGCTTCGTGCGGGCGATTTGGATCTGATATTTGCGCAGTCCAACCTTGAGTACCATTCTTACAATGGTTCTGGCCCCTTCAAGAAGGATGGTGCACATAAAGACTTGAGATTTGTAATGTCGTTTACCACGAATAGATTGCACGTGGTTACCCGTAAGGGGAACGGAATTAACTCTCTGCATGATTTAAAAGGGAAGCGGGTCAATACCGGTAACCCTGGGTCTGGCACCGAGGCAACCTCGTATATGGTCTTGAAGTATTTTGGTATTGATCCCAAAAAAGACCTAGCGCTCGATTCAAAACTTACATCCCGTGAGCAAGCTAAAGCACTTTGCGATGGGAAAATCGATGCGTTCTTTTATCCAACAGCGGTACCTGTAGCTGCCATCGAGGAGGCTGCAAATAACTGCGACACCAATATCCTGTCGTTGAAAGGACCAGAACTGGATAAACTTTTAGCCGAACGTGATTATTTTGGGCCAGTCAAAATCCCCGCAGGTTCTTATCGTGGACATGATAAAGATATTGATACCTTCGGTTATGCTGCGACGCTTCTAACGACCAAAGACCTGCCGGATGAAATTGGTTATCACCTGGCCAAGGCCGTCATGAACGGTTTTGAGAAGATCAAGAAGACCGCGCCAATGTTTAAGCTTCTTGAGCGTAAAATGTCGGCCAACTTTGGTAAACACGTTCCTTATCATTCAGGTGCGGGACGATATTACAAAGAGGCGGGGTTGGCTAAATAGCCTCTCGTTTTGTAATTCTACAGGTGAGTATTAGGGACGGTGGTATAACCACCGTCCCGACTCATATTAGGACAATGGTATCTATGAAAATCGATTAAAAAGGTATCTCAGACCGTGGGCGCATTACAAAACGTAAGGCAGCATAAATCTCTGGAACAAATGGTTGATGAAACAGATCTTGGTGGTCGCAAAACAATAGGCGGCACAAAAACGTTTCTGTTCTACACAGCTTTAATTTGGTCTTTATTTCAAATTTATATCGCGTCACCCCTTCCCTACGTGCTCGGGGAGGGCTTTGTTCTTGGGACTGACCAGTCTCGCATGATCCATTATGCTTTCGCTATTTTCCTTGGTTTCTGTGCGTACCCTGCATTTCGTAAGTCATCTCGTGAGAAAATACCGATAGCAGACTGGCTTTGGGCAATTGTTGCGGCAAGCACAAGTCTCTACATGTTCTTCTTGTACGAAGAACTATCATTGCGGGCAGCAGCGCCACTCCCGCAAGACATAGCCGTGGCAGCCGTTGGTGCAATCTGCTTACTCGAAGCTGTCCGGCGAACGGTTGGCATGTCGCTGGTCATCGTCGCTACGGTTTTCATTATTTATATTTTTGCTGGTCCGTACATGCCAGATGTGATCTCTCACCGTGGCGCTAGTATATCTCGGGCTGCAGATCACATGTGGTTGTCACGAGAGGGCGTATTCGGTTTCACATTAGCTATATCTTCGAGTGTCGTGTTCCTTTTTGTTATGTTTGGCGCCATGCTCGAAAAGGCCGGAGCCGGTGATTGGTTCATAAAAACATCCTTCGCCTTGCTTGGGCATTTACGCGGTGGTCCAGCAAAGGCCGCTGTCGTTTCTTCAGGATTAATGGGAGTTATTTCAGGGTCAGCTCTTGCTAACGTCGTCACCACCGGCACTTTTACCATTCCACTGATGAAACGTGTTGGTTTTTCCGCTGAGAAAGCGGCTGGTATAGAGAGCACTTCATCCATAAATGGGCAGTTGATGCCGCCGGTCATGGGAGCCGCGGCTTTTTTGATGACTGAATTTGTTGGGATCTCTTACAGAGAAGTTGTTGTGCACGCTTTTCTGCCAGCAACAATTTCCTATATTGGCTTATTTTATATAGTTCATTTAGAGGCTGTTAAGCTGAATCTACCAGCATTAGAGAAAGCAGTAAGCAGCACTTTCTTTCAACAAATGTTGGGTTTCTTACTGACCTTTATGGGCCTAATTTTTATATCCGGGATCCTGTACTTTGGTTTTAGCTGGGTTAAGGAAGTCTTCGGTTCCCTGAGCCTGTACATAGCAGGTTCGGTGTTTATCTTGGCCTATTTGTCTCTCGTATGGGTTTCAACCCGGGTTCCCGAGCTTATAGATGACGGGCCAGAAGCTACTTTCGAGGAACTCCCTCAAATTAAACCAACAGTTCTCGCAGGCGTGCATTTTTTGCTTCCGGTTGTGGTTCTCATATGGTGTCTGATGGTTGAGCGTTTCTCGCCTGGTTATGCCATCTATTGGGCGATATTAGCGATGGCTTTCGTCACGTTGACGCAACGTCCGCTGATCGCCTTCATGCGCGGCCGCACGGACTTCCGGAGGGCTACTATACGGGGTTTTGAAGAGCTTATAGCCGGGTTCGTTGCCGGCGCCCGTAACATGATTGGAATTGGCATTGCACTTGCCGCGGCTGGAATAATTGTTGGCGCGGTGTCCTTAACAGGGCTTGGTCTAGTGATGGTTAACGTCATAGAGGTGCTCTCTGGCGGTAACCTACTTGCGATGCTGTTTTTTACTGCTGTAATCAGCATCATTCTCGGTATGGGATTACCAACGACAGCAAATTACGTTGTTGTCGCTTCGATAATGGCGCCGGTCGTTGTGACACTTGCAGCGCAAAGTGGTGTCGTCATCCCGCTGATCGCTGTCCATATGTTTGTTTTCTATTGTGGTTTGATGTCGGGAAATACGCCACCGGTTGCAGTGGATGCTTATGCAGCAGCCGCATTGGCGCAGGCAAACCCAATGCAAACCTGTTTGCAAGCGTTCTACTATGGAATTCGGACTATCTTACTGCCATTTATCTTTGTGTTTAACACGGAGCTTTTGCTGATTGGGGTTAACGACCCTATTCATTTTCTTGTGGTTGTAACTATTTCAGTTATTGCGATGCTCTTGTTCGTGGCAGCTATGCAGCATTACTTTATCGTACGAAATACCGTTCTAGAGACGGTGATTTTACTTGTACTTTCACTAAGTTTGCTGCTGCCAAGCCTATGGATTGATCAGTTTTATCCGCCTTACCAATCAACTGCTCCCGCCAAAATTTTAGAGGCAGCGAAACAAGCACCAAGCAAGTCTATTCTGCGTGTTCTGGCCCAAGGCGAAGATTTCTCGGGAGAGGAAGTAGAGCGATGGGCAGCGTTACCTCTTGCTGACCGTTTGAATGATGGTGCAGAGCGATTAGACAAACAGGCGGGGCTGGTAATCCGACAAGAAGACGATGGCATATTTGTTGAGGATATCCGGCAAAACGGAGCCGCTCAGGCCGCCGGCATGGATTTTGACTGGAAAATACTCTCCGTCGAGATCCCTCGACCGCAACCTTCGAAGTACTGGGTCTATCCACCTGCCCTGATCTTCGTGTTTCTGCTGGTCCTATGGCAATATCGACGTCGTGATGTTTTGAGCTGATTTAAGGCGTGTTTTGCTGACGCGACTGCCGAACAGATATTGGAGATCAGACTTTGCACTGCCTAATCATTCAACCCATTCACACTCGAGGACTTGAAATCTTAAGAGCGGCGGGCGTTGAGCCGCGCGAGGCTTCTGCGCCTGATATGGAAACTATCTCTAGAGAGATACCCGACGCGGTTGCAGCGATCACGCGCAATGCTGGCCTCAATGGCCCTGCGATCCGGGCTGCCAGCAATCTTCAGGTAATTGGAAACCATGGCACCGGCTACGACCCTATTGATGTGGAATATGCGACTGGAAATGGCATCCCGATTATCTACACGCCGCACGCTAATGTCCGTTCTGTTGCTGAACACACCATTTCGCAGATGCTGCTGATTGCAAAGCGTGGGCGTGAAGCTGATCGTTCTGTGCGTTCCGGGAACTACGATTACCGATACAGCCGAGATTTCATCGAACTTACAGGCAAGACCCTTGGTATTGTCGGATTTGGAAAAATTGGCCGCAAAACTGCTGAAATTGCACGGACAGCTTTCGATATGCGTGTTTTGGTTTATTCCCCAAGCGTCGGTTCCGAAGATATCGTCGCTGCTGGATTTGAGGCGTGTGGTGAACTCGATATCTTGCTGTCCGAGGCGGATGTCATATCCTTACATCAGCGCCTGACGGATGACACCCGGCATATGTTTAACGCAACGCGTCTCAAGAGTATGAAGGCGGGAGCCATGTTGGTTAATACCGCAAGGGGAGCATTAATTGACCCGGATGCGCTTATCGAAGCCGTAAATAGTGGTCATCTTCGTGGCGCCGCAATGGACGTTTTTGAACCCGAACCTTTACCTCCGGGACACCCATTAATTGATTGTGATGGCATAATTTTATCGCCACACATTGGGGGGGCGACCGAAGAAGCGCTTGTTCGAACAGCTGAACAAACCGCCAGCCAAGTTGTAGATGTCTTGCAGGGGCGAAAACCAGAATTCTTGGTTAATCCCGGGGTATGGTCGACATCACGAGGTAGGCAGACTTAGTTTATTGTTGGCCAAACGGATGCTGGCTGAGAGATCATTTCTACCAAGACCTCGAGTGCTATGCCAAAATCAGAAAGCGCCATGGCTTCATCGGCATTGTGACTGCCATTAGAATTTCGGATGAACAGCATCGCTGAGGGTATTCCTTGTAGTGCAAACACCGAGGCATCGTGCCCTGCACCACTTGCCATGGACTTTGCCTTTGTACCAACTTGGCCGGCCGCTGCTTTTAACATGTCCTGCAAATGTTCTGACATGAGTGCCGGTTGACTGCCGGTACAATCGCCGAGTTCAAACCGGACATTGCGTTCTTTTTCTATCTTGGAAACCAATTCGCGAAGCCGTATTTCGGCAGCGTCTAATGTAGTTTTTTCTTGGCTTCGGATATCCAAGCAAATTTGAGTTTCTCCTGGTACTTTCGAGAAACTGTGGTGTTCAGGGTCGGTGGTGATTTCGCCGAATGTAACGGTTAGGTCCCCATCCTCAGATATTATTTCATCCCAGAACTGATCCATACCTTGGATCAAGTCGCTAGTAGCCATTACCGAATCTTTGCGGTATTCGCGCGGCATTGCGCCGGAGTGAGCGTAGGCACCAAAACATTTGGCATCACGGTAGCGGAAGCTTCCACGTATCCCCGTAACGACCCCAACTGGGATGTTTTCAAGTTCAAGGACAGGCGCTTGCTCAATGTGAGGCTCTATGTAAGCGATCGTTTTATTTTTCTGGATCCGGCAAGCCCCTCTTTTTACTGCATCGGGGTCAAAACCTGCCTCGCGCATATGATCTGCAAGCGTTCTGTCTGTATCACTACGCCTCAGGATGTCTGGAATTTCTGGGTCAAGAATTCCTAGAGCCGTCTTACTGCCGACATAGCTGTAAGGAAACCAACAGCTCTCCTCAGCACGTAAGGCAATCACGGTCAGATCAAAAGGTGGCTTTCGACCGGAATTATTGAAAACTGTCTGTGCCGCTACGCCAGCTATCACGCCAGCAGCTCCATCAAAATTACCGCCATGTGGCACAGTGTCAACGTGTGAGCCAACGAGAATTTCTCCGCTGCGGTCTTCTCCTGGAAGGGTCAAGAATAGATTACCGGCGACGTCATATTCTGCCTCAGCACCTGCTAAACGTGCAGCATCCGTAATAAGTTCGTGAGCGATCCGCTCACCCTCGCCATAAGCCTTTCGTGTTACGCCAGGAGGATTAGCAGTCTTCTCAGCAAGTGCGTTGAATAGATCACTGGCAATCTGCATTCCAGCTGACAGATCGAACGTTCGCCGAGACAAGATCATTAGTAATTTTCTAGCAGCGAGCCGAAACCTTCGATGCGATCCTTAATACCCATTAGCCTTAGGCTTCGCCAAAATGTAGCTTGATTCGATGTGATAACGGGTTTGCCAGCTTCATTTTCCAGTTCGGGAATCATCTTGATAGTCGCTAAATTAGTACAGCTGAGAAAGATGATATCCGCATCATCCCGGTCGATATGTCTGACGAACCGATATAACGATTCTGGCGGCACTCGGCCAATTCCACGACGTTCTTCCTGAGTTTCACCCAATTGCATACCATACATTGATGCCACCTCAAACCCGGCGGATTTGAGAAATTCGATTTCTTCCTGATTTACAAAATCAACATAAGGAGTACCAAGTGCAACCCGTTTTCCACCAAAAGCCTGGAGGGCCGCGACAACTGCGCTTGAGGTCGTTACCGTCGGCACCCCTGAGGCGGCGACCATTTTTGCTTCAATTTCCTCTCGAGGGATGATGAACGAGCCGGAAGTACAACCCCAAGCCATGACGTCAACTTCAGCGGTCGCTAATTCAGCCGCCGCGCGCTCGGTTTGGTCGACCATATTGATGTAAGATTCGTTAGTCGCTTTACCTAGTAACATGATCCGTGCTGCGTGGATAGAAACGCCAGTTGGCGCCATCATCGTGAATTCGGGTTCATTGACAGTATTAGTTGATGGAACGATCAGACCAATTTTACCGCGGTAACCATAGGCGCTGTACATTTGCACCGCTTTCATCGTGGTTCCGGCAACTTGCTGAGGTGAAATGCCAAGTTGTTTATCGCCGCGCTCATTCATCCCTTCCGTCCTCCGATTTTCATCAGTTCCGGCACCACAGGCATTATCGTGTTAAAGACCATGGCTGCATCATTCTGATAAGGGATCCAAGTGACGCCTTGGGCAATCCGTTTCGCCGCCATTTCTGGATTATGGCAACTAATGCCAAACGCCACGCCTTTAGATTTACAAATGGCAAATATCTCATCGGTCGCCTCAACCATGATTGGGTGATCTAATTGTCCAGGAACACCAAGGTCTTGAGATAGGTCGTCAGGGCCGACAAAAATCACGTCGAGTCCGTCCACATCACAAATTTGTTCAAGATTATCTATCGCCCTACGTGTCTCGATCATAGCGATAAGCATGGTATTCTGATTAAGATGACCCGTAACCTCCGCTGGGTCGGCGACGTAATAATCAGTATGTGGTCCTTTCAGGTTCATTGGTCGGTTACCCATAGGGTAGTACTTAGTCTGTTGAACAATTGAAGCCATTTGCTCAGCATTTTCGATGCTTGGAAGTAATAAACCCTGCGCTCCGGCGTCCAGAGGCCTCGTAAGATCGTGCGGTTTCAATGTGCCGGGTGGCCGTACAATGGGGGAAAGACCCGCAGCGCGGGCATGCATTACCAAATTGCCGGCTGTCTCCATATTAAAATCGGTGTGCTCCATCTCAATAATTACAAAATCGAGACCAGCGGCAGCAAAAATATAAACGATACGAGGGTGTGGGCAGAGCGTAATCCACGTCCCGAATGCTGGCTTGCCCTCAGAGAACAATTGTTTTATCGAATTTTCTTTGATCATTATTTTCCCTCATACCTCTCCTGCTACGCCCTTGAGGCCAACGCATGACACTTCACTCAATATCAACGAACAGATTTAAATATTCATCGACGCGTACTTTAGCATCAGGGCCAATTACGGTTGTGGACTCCTTCTCTTCTACTACAGCTGGTCCAGCAAAGGTAAACCCAGGACGTAATGCATAGCGGTCGTAAACCGTGCAAGTTTGGGTGCCAAAGTCGGCGAAATAGGCAGCTCGGGACCCCTTCACAGGATCTTTGGTTTCGATATCGTCACCGCTGAATTTCATAGAGACTTCATATGCAGGTGCCATTGCCGATACCCGCCAACTCATCAGCTCGATTGGTACGTCCTGAACCACACGTTCGAACAATTTGTGATAGGTCGCATAGAATGACTCGCCGATCACGTCACGGCTGTTATCCTCGAGTATGCCCAGTGGCAAGGGTACAGGTATATCGAACCCCTGCCCGGCATGCCGCATATCGGCTGTACGGTCGAATTTAATCGTATCTGGTGCAGCTCCAGCTTCAACGAGTAAGTCTCGCGCTTCCTCCTCCATTTCAGAAAACAATGAATTGGCATAATCTAAATCGAATTCTCCTAACCGCGCTACATAACTGCGAACTAAATCAATAGCTGGCGGTGAAACTAAGAAACCAAGTGCTGAGGTGACGCCAGCGCGAAACGGAACAATAAGACGTTTTACCTTGAGCAGTTTGGCAAGACCGTAGGCGTGCACCGGCCCAGCTCCACCAAAGGCAATAATGGCAAAGTCCCGTGGATCGCGTCCCTTCTCTGCCAGATAACGTCGCGTTGCAGCGGCCATGTTCTCATTCACAACGCTGTGAATGCCTAAAGCGGATGATTGAATGTCCATACCCAACGGCTCGGAGATACGCGACTGGATGGCATCCTGTACCTTACCAAGGTCAAGTCCCATCTCCCCCCCGAGAAAGTAGGTTGGATCTAGGTATCCAAGGTGTAAATCAGCATCAGTTACGGTTGGTTCTGCGCCGCCCAGACCATAGCATACGGGGCCTGGTTTTGATCCGGCGCTACGCGGGCCGACCTTTAATAGTCCCATTCGGTCGACAGAGGCTATGGAGCCGCCGCCCGCCCCAATTTCAATCATATCGACTACGGTTACCTTCAGGGGAAGCCCTGACCCCTTTTTGAACCGTTTTACGCGACCAGCCTCGAAATCATGAGAACGCTCCGGACGCTCACCTTCAACCAAGCACATTTTGGCTGTAGTGCCGCCCATATCAAAGGAAATAAGATTTGTCTCACCGATTAGGCCACCAAAATAGCACGCCGCCATAGCACCCGCCGCCGGTCCAGACTCCACAAGCTGAATGGGAAACTCTCGAGCCTGGCGCAACGTTGCAATGCCGCCCCCTGACAGCATTACGTACAGCGGCCCATTAATCCCCAGAGAATTCAATTTGGTTTCCAGCGTCGACAGATAGCTTTGCATCATCGGCTGCACGTAAGCATTAGCGCATGCTGTGCTGGCTCTTTCGAATTCACGAATTTCTGGTGCTACTTCCGAGGAAACAGAGAGTGGGACGTCAGGAAATTCTCTGATAAAGATTTCTTTCGCAGCCTGCTCATGTGCGGAATTTCTGTACGCATGCATAAAGCAGATCGCTATGGCTTCCACCTTTTCATCCTCGATAAGGCTTCTGGCGACCTCAATGAACTCATCCTGGTCAAACGCTAAAAGTTCATCCCCGTCAGGCCCAATTCTCTCACTCACTCCGCGACGAAGATACCGAGGCACAAGCGTTGGCGGCGCCTCAAGGTGCAAATCATATAGGTCGTAACGAATTTCTTTACCCATTTCGAGTGAATCGCGAAAACCCTTCGTAGTAATCAGTCCGACTTTGGCACCCTTGCGTTCGATGATCGTATTGGTCACAAGCGTGGTGCCATGCACGATGCTATGAATTGTACTGGGATCGATTTTTGCCTCGCGAGCTATACGCTTGGTTCCATCGATAATGGCAATACTGGGGTCATCAGGAGTGGTAAGTTGCTTGCCAACAAAAATTTCATCACGATTTTCATCGACCATGACGAAATCTGTGAATGTACCACCTACGTCAACCCCGACGCGAATCCGCTTTTCCATTTGGGTTCTCACTGTCTGAAGATTACGTGTCCTTTAAAAAAATCAGGCGTAGTCGGTTTGAGCCGCAGCCTGAGAGACATATCCATTCCTGATGTCATTTTTTAGAGCCTGTGGATCGCGCTCACTTGGATCACCATAACCTCCGCCTCCAGCATAGCGGAGGAGTAATCGAGTTCCAGGCTTTACCACTGTTCTTGATTTGGGATGCATCTTAACCCCGTCGGCAAGCTCAATAGACGTTGTTGCACCAGGCTTGCCGCCAAGCAAACCCTCCGCCGGATATTTCCGACGATCGGAAAATACGGATAACTGGACATCGCCGTTTGACCGAACCTCGACCTCACAGTCCTGGCCCAATCCACCGCGGAACTGCCCCGCTCCACCGGAGTCTTGTCGCAGTTCCTTACTCCATACAATCAATGGCGCTATGCTCTCGAAGGCCTCGATGCTGCCCGCACCAGCATTTGTTGGAAAAGCAGTCGTTGGCAGTCCATCAGAAATTGGCGTCGCTCCCATGCCGCCGCTGGCAAAAAGGATCTGTGAAAACCTGGAGCCATCCGCCTTGTAGCCGCTGTAAACTGAACGCATTGTTGGGGCGCCTCCGCAATCTGCAATAACCTTGTCTGGTACAGCTTGCACCAACGCCTTGTAGATGACGCCAGCCAATAGATGACCCGTCAATTGTCGTGCGTTGACTGGTGCTGGCCGGGTTGGGTTTAGAATGCAACCCTCTGGGGCAATAACCTTCATTGGTCGATAAGACCCTTCATTACGGGGAGTCTCAGGGTCGAGTGCACATTTAACTGGATATACCGAGTAGGCATCCGTGTAGTTCATGACACAGTTGATGCCTCGGGTGATTTGTTTCGAGGTACCTGTGTAGTCTATCGTAAGGTCTGAACCTTCAATGGTAATAGCGCATTTGATGTGTGTCTCATCTTCGTCAAATCCATCAGCCCAGAGTTCGGACCGATAGATGCCGTCGGGCACTGCTAAGATTGCTTGCCGCATGGCCCAGTCCGCACGCTCCAAAGGGCCGCCGAGAGCCCCGTAAGATTAGTCAACTTTGAGTCGTCAAGGAATTCACAAAGTCTACGTCCGCAAACTTCATTTG
>MDTG01077576.1_pt1 | contig 28264 bp, 29 predicted proteins | sample 811421 | NCBI WGS metagenome assembly MDTG01 (sample SAMN05326645, study PRJNA326480) | marine metagenome | isolation source: seawater | place: Pacific Ocean: South East | collected 2011
GGCCTGCCGGGCCTCCCCTGACCGGGCCGCTCGGCGCCGGCCCGGCGGCTCATGGCTGCGGCGCCGGCGAGCGGCCGGACGCAGCCGCGAACAGCCGCAGCAGATCCTGCTCGACGCCGGCGAAATCGATGAATGCCGGCGTCTCCGCATTGATGTTCACGGCGATGGCGATGCCGAGATCCGGATACAGCGCCAGCCAGCTCATGGCGCCGCGGCTGACTCCGCCGTGGTGGACCAGACGCACCGGCGCCTCCGCTCCGAACCGGGTGATGGACCGGTCGACCCGCCAGCCGATGGCGTAGTTCTGCTCGTTCACGCGCCCGTCGTTCAGCCGCACCGGTGTCCAGAAATCGTCGACGACCCGGCGCGGCAGAAAGCCGTCGTCCAGCCAGGCCGAGGCGACCTGCACCAGGTCCGCCGAACGCGCGGCCAGCCCGCCGCCGGGCCATCGCTGGCTGACGTCGGTGTGCGGATGACGCCGCGCCTGGCCGGGCCGGATCTGATACCAGACGGCCTCGCCGGGCGGCTTGCCGCCATGGTCGGCGAGATAGGGCGTCGCCAGCCCCAGCGGACCGGTCACCCGTTCCGCCAGCAGTTCGCCGTAGCTGCGGCCGGTGGCTGCCTCGGCGGTTCGAGCCGCGAGGTTCACGTCGAAGCTGGAATAGTGAAAGCCGTCACCGGGCTGGTAGAGCAGCCGGGATCCGTCCACCAGCGAAAGCCCCGCCTCGACGCTGGCGTAGCGGCGGCGCATGCACAGCGTGGCCAGGAGCCCGGCGATATCCGTGTTGTTCTCGTAGCCGGGCATGCCGGCGGTGTGCGACATCAGCCGGCGCAGCGTCAGTCCGGCCCAGTCCTGGTTGAGCGGCTGGCGCCAGTGGGCGCCCACCGGGTCGTCCAGCGACAGCTCGCCCGCAGCCACCAGCCGCGCCAGCAGCGTCGCCGTCATCGCCTTCGAGGTCGAACCGATCCGGAAACTCGTGCGCGGCGTCGCCCGGGAGCGGTCGTCCAGATCCGCATAGCCGACGCCGGCGGACCACACCAGCCGGCCGTCGACCGCCACCGCGGCCGTCGCGCCGGGGACGCCGGTGCGCGACCGCATGTCCGCCAGCAGCCGGGCGGCCGCCATTCCCGCATCGGCATACGCCGGGTCCTCGAGTTCCACCGCCAGCGGGGCGTCGGCGGGCACGGCGACCCAGCCGAGCTCGCGCTGAACGGCCCAGGCGATCAGGCCGAGGCACACCGCCAGCAGCAGCAGCGCAGCGCCGCGGCGCACGATGCGGGTCATCCGCTTCATCCGTTCCTCCCTTGTCGGGGGCAGCCTGCCGATCGCCGGCAGGCCGCTCCCGCCGTATCAGCGGTGCCCCGGGTCCTGTGGCTCCCGGGCGGCCCGGCGTCCTGCCTGGCGCCGCCGCTGCGTCACCGACAGTCCCGCCACGCCCCAGTTGTCGGTCGGTACCTCCTCGATGACCACGAAGGTCATCGCCGGATCCTTGCCGAGGACGTCCTGCAGCATCCGCGTGGTGCGCCCGATCAGATCGCGTTTCTGCGGCGCTGTCACGCCCTCGTCGGTCACCTGAATGAGTACGTATGGCATGTGATGGCTCCCGGTCAGCGGCGTCCGGACACGAAACCGCCGTCCACCGGCAGAATGTGCCCGGTCACGAATCCGGCGTGATCGAGATACTCCACGGCGGCCGCGATCTCGTCGGCCTCGCCCACCCGGTCCAGCAGCGCCAGCCCGCGCAGGCCGTCGACGGCGTCCGCATCGTGCAGCGGCGTGCGCACGATACCGGGCGCCACGGCATTCACGCGGATCCCGGCAGCGGCAAGCTCCGCCGCGAGATTCACGGTGAGCGCATGAACGCCGCCCTTGCTGACCAGCGGCGCGGTCGCCGGGAACCCGGCGATGGCGTGGTCGATCAGCACCGTGCCGATGTTGACGATGCTGCCGGACCCCTGCCTGATCATGTGGCGTACCGCGGCCTGGGACGTGCGGTAGGTGCCCTTCAGATTGCCGTCGACGAAGCGGTCGAGCTCCTCGTCGCTCACCTCCAGGAACGGCCGGCTGGCGAACACGCCGGCGTTGTTGACCAGCAGATCCAGCCGGCCGAAACGGTCCATCGCGGTGCCGGCCAGCGCCTCGCCCACCGACCGGTCGGCGATGTCGCCGATGACGTGGTCGACCCTGGCCGGGTCGTCGAAGCGCGCGAGGGCCGCCTCGAGGCGGGCCCGATCGCGTCCATGAAGCACCACGTTGGCACCGCTGTCGAAGTAGCGCCCCGCCACGGCCAGCCCGATGCCGCTGCTCGAGCCGGTAACCACCACGGTTCTGTCGATGTTGCGCATTGCGTCGATTCTCCGATTTGCTGATTCGAGTGGAGCGCAGCCTAGGGTTTGCGCATTGATCGAAAAACCAGCAATCTCGGAAATCATTTTTGCAGGATCAGCATCAATGTACGGGCCAGCCGAAGTGCCGGCGCCAGCCGGAAAGACAGCACCAGCCCGCCGCCCGGCCAGCCATCCTCCACGGCCGCGCCGCGGCGGGTTCGACGATGGCCGATAGGCCGGAGAGCCTGGCCGGTATCCAGGTGTTCGTGCGCGTGGTCGAGAGCGGCGGGTTCTCGTCCGCGGCGCGCGTGCTGGATCTGGCGCCGTCGTCGGTGTCCCGCCAGGTGCGGGAGCTGGAGCAGGCGCTGGGCGTGCAGCTCCTGACACGGACGACCCGCCGCAGCAGCCTGACCGAGGCCGGGCAGCTCTACTATCAGCGCGCGCTGCGCATCCTCGAGCAGGTGGAGATCTCACGCAGCGAGCTCGCCCACCTGGGCGAGCCGGCCGGGGTGCTGCGGGTCACGCTGCCCAGCGGCTTCAGCCGCGAGCTGGTCGCGTCCCTGCTGCCCGGGTTCCTGGCCGCCTATCCGGCGATCAAGGTGCTGCTGTCGGTCACCGACCAGATCGTCAATCTGATCGAAGGCGGATTCGACGTCGCGCTGCGGGTCGGCCAGCCCCGGGACAGCACCTACCGGGCGACCCGGCTGGGCACCTGCCGCCGCATCGTCTGCGCCAGCCCCGCCTACCTCGATGCGCACGGCGAACCCCGCACGCCGGCGGCGCTCGCCGATCACGACTGCCTGACCTGGCGCGACAGCCCCGGATTCAACGTCTGGCGGTTCCGCACCCCCGACGGCACGGCCAGCGTACAGGCCACCGGCAGCCTGTTCGCCGCCAACGCCGACACGCTGATCGCCGCCGCCGCCGCGGGCATCGGCATCGCGCTGCTGCCCGAGTGGAATCTGCGTTCCGAGCTGGCGAGCGGGCGCCTGCGGACGATTCTCGATGCGTTCCCGGCCGTGCCGGCCACCTCGACGTTCTACGCGCTGCATGCCCACGGTCACCACGTGCCGCCGAAGCTGCGGGCGTTCCTGGATTACCTGAAGACGACGCTCGCGGCGGACGCCGCGGGCCGCTGATGCCCCGCCCGCCGGCGGGGTCACGCGGGATCGTCCGGCTCATCCGTCGCCGCGACCCGACGCACCCAGGCGGTGGGCGGCTCGCCCTTGCGGGCGGTGAAGACACGGGACAGCGCGCTGGCGTTGGCATAGCCCACCTCGTCCGCCACCACGTTCACCGGCGTGCCGCGGCGGAGCAGTGACTGAGCCAGGCCCAGGCGCCACTCGCTGAGATAGCTGCCCGGTGTCATGCCGACGGTATCGCGGAACTTGACGGCGAAACGCGCCCGGGACATGCCCGCCTCCGCCGCCAGCCCGTCGAGGGTCCAGGCCCTGGCGGGTTCGGCATGAATGGCGTTGATGGCCCGCGCGAGGCGCGGTTCCGCCAGCCCCGCCAGCAGCCCCATCTCCATGCGCTGCTGGTCCATCAACTCGCGCAGGATCTGCACCAGCGCCACCTCGCTGAGCCGGTTGAGCACCGCCTGCCGGCCACAGTGATCCGTCTCCGCCTCGCGGAACAGCAGGGTCAGGATCTCCGCCAGCGCCGGCGCGTCCGCGAGGGGCACGACGACCACCTCCGGCAGGGCGAGGCGCAGCGGATTTCCCTGGCCCACTCCGAAGTCGACGTTCGCGCACACCAGGTCGGCGCCGTCGCTGCCCGGCGTCAGGGCGTGGGACGTCGGGTTGAGATAGAAGATCGCGCTGGGCTCGGCGACGAGCTGCGGCCGGCTGCCGGGCGACTCCAGCAGTACGCTGCCGCCCCGCAGCATGTGCAGGTGGCCGACGCCTTCCGACACGTCGTGGTGCACGCACCTGAGCACGGTTCCCGAGTGGAAGACCTCCGCCCGCAGCTCGAAGCGCTCCAGCAGCCAGACCAGCCGATCCTGCATTTCGATACTCTTGGATATGGATGCGATATCCAATGATACTCAGAGTACAGATTCCGCTATCAATATGGGCGCCCTACTCACCAACGGAGCAAGACAGTGCGCCAACCAAGCACGCTCATGATCACTGGATTCTGCCTCCTGCTCGGCGCTGCCGCCGGTCTCGCCGACTCCCGGTCGTCCGCCTACCCCGACGTCGAGGTCGGCCCCCGCTTCGACGCCTCGGGCCAGCTCCTGCTGCCCCAGGGCTATCGCCGCTGGGTCTTCATCGGCGCGCCGCTCACGCCCCACGGCCTCAACGGCGGCGAGGCGGGATTCCCGGAGTTTCACAACGTCTACGTGGAGCCGGCGGCCTACGACCACTACCTGGAGCACGGCGTCTGGCCCGAAGGCACCATGATGGTCAAGGAACTCCAGCTCACCCAGCCGGGCACGTTTCCGGACGGTTCCCGGATCGAGGCTTCGGGCCGCGGCTACTTTCCCGGGGTGACCAACGGCATGGACGTGTCCGTGAAGGACAGCAAGCGCTTCGCCGACACCCGGGGCTGGGGCTTCTTCAACTTCGGCCACCATGCGGCGCCCTATGCGGAAGCCGCGGCGGAAGCGCCGGTCGACGCCTGCGCCGGTTGCCACATGGCCAGCGCCCACGAGGACATGGTGTTCACCGGGTTCTACTCGCTGCTGGAGCCGGTGCCCGAGCGGCACAGTGCGATGCGCCCGCTGCGCTGAGGGAAAGAACCGCGTGTACACCCTCTACTACCTGCCCGGAGCATCGTCGCTGGCGATCCACGCGGTGCTGCGGGAACTCGGGCAGCCGGTGCATCTGGTCGAACGGGACAGCACCTACGACTTCACCGACCTCAACCCGGTCGGCGCGGTGCCGGTGCTGGTCGACGGCGATCTGGTGATCCGGGAAGGTGCGGCGATCCTGCTGCACCTTCTCGACAAGCACGACAACACCCTGCTGCCGAAGTCCGGCAGCCCGCGAGCCCGGGCCCTGGAGTCGATCATGTTCGCCAATGCCACGCTGCATGCGGCCTACGGCCGGCTGTTCTTCCTGCAGGGTTACGTGCCCGATCCGCCGGCCCGGGAGGCGGCACTGGCTGACGCCCGCGCCTGGATCGAGCGCCTGTGGCGCGTCGTCGACCGGCGCGTCGGCGTCAAACCGTTCATCGACGGCCCGCAGATTTCCGCGGCCGACTTTCTGCTCGCCGTGTTCGCGCTGTGGCACGACACGCTGCCGTTTCCGATCCGCATCGGCGCGAACAGCGAACGGCTGGTGGCGGGCGTGCTCCGCCATCCGGCCTTCGAGCAGGCCCGGGCCGCCGAGGCCGCGGACGGACCGAGGTGATGACGACGACGACACCGCCATCCGACGAACGCCGCGGCGTGAGGACACCGGAGCGGTCCTCGAGGTGCTCATCGGATTTCTCGAAGGCCACCACTACGGCGACGGGGCCCGGTTGAGCGCCACGCTCGGCCCGGCCGGCCAGGACGAAGACCCGCGGCGCGGCCGTCTGCTCCGGCACGTGCCCGCCGAACCCGCGCCGGCCGATCAGGGGGAACCGTTCCGGCACCGCATCCTCGACGTCGCCATCGACGGCGCCGCCGCGGCAGCGACGCTGCGGCCCCTGCCTTATGGCGACGGGGATGGGGCCGTCACCTTGCGCAAGTCCGACGGCGCCTGGCGGATCGACGGGATCAAGGCGTCCGGCACGGCCTGCGGCCCCTGAACAGGAACGACCAGGAGACGGTATGAACCCGCCAAGGAAACGCCTGACGCTCCCCCAACAGCGGCGCCGGCCGGTGCCGGCCGATGCCGCCAGCCTCGCCAGCCGGGCCCGTCGCCGCCGCAGCGAAGCACTGCTCGGCCGATTGCAGCAGCGGTACCCGGGCCTGTGGGAGCCCGGCTCGCCGGTGCCGCTGGCCGTCGGCATCCACCGGCAGCTCTATCCCGTGATCGACGCTTTCGGCGTGAGCCGCAAGACGCTCAGGCGCTTCCTGTCGTGGTGGACCACTGCGCCTGCCTATCACCTGGCACTGACCCTGCCCGGCGCGACCCGATACAACCTCGACGGCTCGCCGGCCGGCGGCGTATCCGCGTGTCAGTCGGACGCGGCCCGGCGCAGACTGCCGCCGCCGTCCGACTCGACCGTCCGCGCAGCTCCGACGATGGACCGCACCCGACCGAGCCGGCCCCGGCTTCTGACCGAAACCTCGTGACACCCCGATACACCCGCAGGGAGAACGCCATGCCGCTTCCGAACCTGAAACTCGTCAGTCACCATCTCTGCCCATACGTGCAGCGCGCCCGCATCGTGCTCGCCGAGAAGCACATCCCCCATGACCTCGAGTACATCGACCTGTCACGCAAGCCGGACTGGTTCACCGAGCTGTCGCCCCTCGGCAAGGTGCCCCTGCTGATCAGCGACGGCAGAGCCCTGTTCGAGTCCGCGCCGATCGCGGAGTACCTGGACGAGGTGACGCCCGGCTCCCTGCATCCGGAGGATGCGTTCGAGCGCGCCAGGAACCGCGCCTGGATCGAGTTCGCGTCCAGCACCCTCGACGTGATGGCCGGGTTCTACAACGCCCGGGACGAGGACACGTTCCGCAGCCGGACCGGCGAGCTGCGCCGGCGGCTGCGGATACTCGACGGTTCCATCCAGGCAGCCCCCTACTTCGACGGCGACCGGTTCGGCCTGGTCGACGCCGCGTTCGGCCCCCTGTTCCGCTACTTCGACGTGATCGAGACGTTCGCGGACCTGGGGTTCTTCGAGGGCACACCGGCCGTGACGCGCTGGCGCCGCGCCCTGGCGCAGCGGCCATCGGTCCGAGACGCGGTCACCGCCGACTACCCCCAGCGGCTGCTGCGCTTCTTCGCGGAGCGGCAGTCCGTGTTGAGCCGCCTGCTGGCCGACGCCGCCGACGGAACCAATCGGGCTGGCGGCGGCCTCACAGGATGAGCCCCGTACTGGACCCGGGAGGAGACAAGTGACCGGCAACGCCGCGCTGCTGGTGATCGACATGCAGGAAGTCGCATTCGACGGCCGGGTGACTCCGCCGATCGTCGACGGTGACAGCCTGCTGCGCACCGTCGCGCGGCTGATCGAGGGCTGGCGGGCGGTAAACCGGCCCATCGTGTACGTGCAGACCTCCGCGGCGCCGGGCCAGCCCTACGCCCGGGACGTGCACGGCTGGCGGATCCATCCGGACGTCGCGCCCGTCGGCGACGACATCGTGGTGACCAAGCGCCATTCCAGCGGATTCGATGGCACGGAACTGGCCGGCGTGCTCGAACGGCTCGGAGTGACAGGCGTGATCACCTGCGGCATCTGGAGCCAGTTCTGTGTCGCGAACAGCAGCCGCGACGCGGCCGGCCTCGGGCTGAACGTGTGGGTCGCCGCCGACGGGCACGGCACCGTCGCCCCGACCGCCGCCGAGGCCGCACGGATCGTGAGCGGCACCAATGCCCAGCTCGAACGCGCAGGCATCTCCGCCCGTCCGGTCGAGCGGTTGCTCAGCGGCGCCCGGTGAGCGGCGGTGCCGCTCAGACGTGGCCGCCCTGCCCCCCGTCGACGTCGATCGCGGCCCCGTTCACGTACGACGCCGCCTCGCTGCACAGGAACATGATCACCGCGGCCACCTCCTCGGCCGTGCCGTAGCGGCCCACGGGCACCGAGCGAGCATTCGCCGCGAGCACGGCGTCCATGGTGGTGTCGTTGGCTTCGGCCACCTCGGTCGCGGCGCGTTCCCACATGGCGGTGTGGATCAGGCCCGGCAGCACCGAGTTCACCAGCACGTTGTCGGCGCCGTACTTCTTCGACAGCGCCTTGCCCGTCGCGATCATCGCGGCTTTGGTGGCCCCGTAGTCGATCAGCGCCGCGTTGGGGTACTTCGCGCCGCCGGTGGCGACCATGATCACGCGTCCCCAGCGCTGCTTGCGCATGCCCGGCAGCAGCGCGCGGGTGCAGCGCACCGCCGACATCAGGTTCAGTTCGAACAGATCGAACCAGTCCTGGTCGGTCATGTAGAGGAAGTTGCGTGACGGCGACGCGCCGACGTTGTTGACGAGAATGTCGGTGGTGCCTGCCTGCGCCACCGCATCGAGCAGACCGCTCACCGAGTCGGCGTCGGCCATGTCCGCGACCAGGCCGGTGACGGACCCCGAACCGGATTCCGGCTGGTAGGCCGCGAGTTCGCTCACCGCCGCCTCGTTCCGCGCACAGAACGTCACCGCTGCGCCGTGATCGGCGAGCAACCGCACCGCGGCGGCGCCGATCCCCAGGCTGGCGCCGGTGACCAGGGCCCGCCGGCCGGTGAGATCCAGATTCATCATGACGTTTCCTCCCCCGTGACGAACGTTGCTGTCTGCAGAGCAAGCTAATTGGGCCCGGGCGCGCGGTCAATCAAACACCGTGCCCCGGTCATTCGGACCCGACCGCGCCGCTTGCCGCCCGCCCGGTGCTCCTCTAGATTGCGGGCAAGAGAGAAAACAGATTGCAGGCATGACTGAAGAACACGTTCATCGGGTAGCCGTCATCGGCGCCGGTCCCGGCGGGATCTGCACCGGAATACAACTGCGCAATCTCGGCATCGAGGACTTCGTGATCCTCGAGAAGGCCGACGGAGTCGGCGGGACGTGGTGGCACAACCGCTACCCGGGCGCCGAGTGCGACGTACAGTCACACCTCTATTCCTTCAGCTTCGAGCCCAAGGTGGACTGGTCCCGGCCCTACGCCGGCCAGCCGGAAATACTCGCGTACATGGAGCACTGCGCGGACAAGTACGGGCTCTATCCGTTCATCCGCTTCGGCGACGCCGTGACCGCCGCGCGCTGGGACGAGCAAGCCTCGATCTGGGAACTGGCGTGCCACAGCGGCCGCCGGGTACGCGCCCGCACCGTGGTGAGCGCGCTGGGCATGTTCAACGACATCGCCATGCCGGACATCCCCGGCATGGCGGACTTCGCCGGCACCAGCTTTCACTCGGCCCGCTGGGACCGGTCCCACGACCTGACCGGCCAACGGGTAGCCGTGATCGGCAGCGCGGCCAGCGCGGTGCAGTTCATCCCGGAGATCGCCTCGCAGGTGGCGGCGCTGCACGTGTACCAGCGCAGCGCCAACTGGGTGCTGCCGAAGCAGGACACACCGTTCACCGAGGCCGAGCTCGCGCACTTCCGCGAGCATCCCGAAGCGGCGCCGGCGCTGCGCCGGGAGATTCAGGAGAACCTGGAGAGTTTCATCACCTTCTCGGATCCCGAGGCGCTGCGGGCGGCCGAAGCAGCCTGCCTGGAGAACATGAGCGTGGTCGAGGATCCGGACGTGCGTCGCCGGCTGGTGCCCACGCACCCGTTCGGCTGCAAGCGGCCGCTGCTGTCGAACGTCTACTACCCGGTGTTCAACGAGCCCCACGTGGAGCTCGTCACCACGCCGATCCGCCGCATCACCCGCGACGGCGTCGAAACCGAGGACGGCGTCGAGCGCCCGGTGGACACGGTGATCTACGCCACCGGCTTCCACACCGGGCGCTATCTGTCCGCCATCGAGGTCACCGGGCGCGGCGGCCACTCGATCGAGGACGCCTGGCAGGACGGCGCACAGGCCTATCTCGGCATGACCACGCCCGGTTTTCCGAACCCGTTCATGCTGTACGGCCCCAACACCAACAACGGCTCGATCCTCTACATGATCGAACGCCAGGTGGCGTACGCGCTGCGCCAGATCCGGCGGCTGGAGGACGAGCACCTGGCCTGGATCGACGTGCGCGCCGACGTCACCGACCGCTACAACGACGCTCTGCAGCACGACATCGACCAGGTGGACGTGTGGCAGGCGGGCTGCAACGGCTATTATCGCGCCCCGTCCGGGTGGGTGGTCACCCAGTGGCCCCACACCATGGCCGAGTTCGAGCGGCGCGCGGCCGAGGACGACCCGGAGGCCTTCGAGACCGCGCTCGCCAACTGACGCCGGAGGCCGCGCGTCCTGCGCGGCCTCCGGCCCGGCTCACTCCTCCATCTCTTCCCGGATGGTCCGGCGCGCCAGCCAGAAGCACACGAAGGCCGGAATGACCAGGAACTGGGAGCCGATCAGCGCCCACCGCACGCCCTCGGCGGAACCCATGCCGAAATTCACGGCCAGCACGTCGCTCGCCAGCCCCACCGCCAGCGGACCCAGGCCCAGGCCGATCAGATTGGCGATGAACAGGAAGATGGACGCCGCCGTCGCCCGCATGTGAGCCGGCGCGATGTTCTGCACGGTGGCATAGACCGGGCCCTGCCACAGCGACACCAGCACGGAGTTGATGGCGAGCAGCGGCAGTATCGGCAGGAACGTCGGCAGCAGCATCGCCACCGTGTAGATCGGCACGGATGCCACCACCGCCACGGCGGGGATGCCCATGTAGGCGCGCAGATCCCGCGCGCCGAAGCGGTCGGCGATGACCCCGCCGAGAAACACGCCGAAGCCCGCCGACACCCCGAGAATGAGCCCGAGCGCCAGACCGACGAAGCCGATCGGCCCCAGCCCGAACTGGGCGGCGAGCTGCTCGATCTCCGCGCCGTGCACCCGCAGGAAGAATGAGGCGCCGAAAGGTGCGTGGCCGTAACCGACGAAGGCGACGATGGACACGGCCACCGCCATGTACCAGAAGGTCCGCTTGCCCTTGAGCAGCCGCAGCACGTCGCCGAAGGACGACTGCGCCGCCTGGTCCGCGGCGGCGCTGCGCACGACCGCGGCGGCCGCCCGCAGCCGGGGCTCCACCAGCGTGGCGATGACCAGGATGGCGAGCGCCACGCCCGGCAGCCCGACCAGCAGGAACGCCATGCGCCAGCCGAAGGCGTCGGCGATGAGTCCCCCGGCGACGACGCCGATCAGGGCGCCGACCGGATTGCCCATCGAATAGAACGCCATGGCCGAGGCCCGCTTCTCCTTGGGCGTGTAGTCGGCGATCAGCGAGTGCGCCGGCGGCGTGCAGCCGGCCTCCCCTACGCCGACGCCGATCCGCGCCAGCACGAGCTGCCAGAAGTTCTGCGCCACGCCACAGAGTGCGGTGAAGCCGCTCCAGGCCGCCAGCGACAGGCCGATGATCCACGGCCGGTTGCGGCGCTCGGCCAGCCGCGCGATCGGTATCCCCAGGGTGCAGTAGAAGATCGCGAAGGCGGTGCCGGTCATCAGGCCGAGCTGCCAGTCGGCGATCTGCAGATCCTGTTTGATGGGCTCGGCCAGGATCGTGACGATCTGCCGATCGATGAAGTTGAACACGTAAACGAAGAACAGCAGGCCCACCGCGTAGCCGCGATAGCCCGGGCTGACCTGGCGCACGCCGGCGCTGGCGAGCCCGGCGGAGGCCGCCGCCGTTGAATCGGTCATGGAATGTCTCCCCTCCCGGTGCGCCCGATTACAGCCAGACCATCGTCAGCCACTCGCCGACCAGCGCCGGCTTGTCCTCCCCCTCGATCTCGATGGTGACGTCGTGGCTGATCTCCATGCGCCCGCCGGACTTCGGTTCCACGCTCTTGACCACGAACCGGCCGCGGATCCGCTTGCCGCTCGGCACCGGCGCCATGAAGCGGATCTTGTTGTAGCCGTAGTTCACGCCCATCTTGGTGCCGGAGATGCCCGGCACGGCCTGATAGGCCATCACCGGCATCATCGACAGGGTCAGCAGGCCGTGAGCGATGGTGCCGCCGAACGGCGTGGCCGCGGCGGCCTCGGGATCCACGTGGAGGAACATGTGATCCTCGGTGACGTCGGCGAACCGGCTGATGCGGTCCTGGTCCATCTCGAACCACTCGGACACGCCGATCTCCTCGCCGACGTGGCTCTGCACTTCCTCCAGGGTCATGGATTTGACTGGACCTTTCATGTTCGTCTTCTGATTGCGATGGTTTCAGTTCGTCGATTCGGCAATGACCCGATTGATCTGGTCATGAAAATGGATGAGCGGTGGCTCGTTGGCGCCGTACACCAGCTCGGTGAGGGCGCCGGCGTCCAGGCTCTGCTGGATCTGCTGCATGAGCGCAAAATCTTCCTCGCCCGTGACATTCAGCAGCATGTCGAGGTTCTTCACGAAGTAGTTGCGCGCCTTGTCCGTGGCCGGCGGCTCCGGCGCGTAGACCGACGTCGTGGTCCGGGTTCGATTCACCGCCAGCGGCTCGACGATCCAGGTTTCCACGTGATCGAGCTGATGCACCACCAGCCCGTTGGGCACGAGAAAGTACTGAATCGTGCCGTAGGGCAGCAGCGACCAGTCGGTCTCCGGCTTGGCGAACTCGTCGCGGACGTTGGCCCGCAGCCCCACCGACAGCAGGTTCCTGCCGAACGGCTCGAAGATCACGCAATCGGAATTGAAGTTGGGCGCAAGCGAGTTCCGGTGCAGCGTGCGGATGTGATAGCTCTCCGAGAACGTGTCGAAGAACAGCTTCCAGTTGAAGTGCCACTCGCGGGTTCGAGACTCGACGTGGGTGTAGCCGTCCAGCCCGAACGCGCCGAGATCGTCCTCGGCCCCGCCGAGCACCTCGTCCACGTCGATCGGCTCGTCGCCGTGGGGACGCACGAAAACGAGCCCGTAGCGCTCCGCCACCGGCCGCCTCAGCAGGTTGCAGGGGCTGGCGACGTCGTCGAACGCACCAGCGGACAGCGGGCGCGCCCGCAGCTCGCCGCTCGGCTCGTAGGTCCAGGCGTGATAGGGGCAGTGAAAGGCTTTCAGTCCCTGCCCGCTCGAGTGCGGCTCCACCAGCGGCGCGCCCCGATGCCGGCAGGCGTTGACGAACGCCTTGAGCGAACCGTCAGCCTGCCGGACCACCACCAGCGGCAGCCCGTCGGCGCGCATGGCCCGGTAGGCGCCGGGCTCCGCGAGCCCGGCACTCAATCCGAAGAACAGCGGTCCCGGCCGGAACAGCAGCTTCCGCTCGAGTTCGAACCGCGCCGGATCGGTGTATGCGGAGGCGGCGTTGGTGGCGCTGGCGGCGGCATGCAGCCCTTCGAGGTGATCGCCGCTCGCGGCTACCCGCTTCAGCAGTTCCACCTGTCGCTCGTGTCGCATGCCGTCAATCCCATGCTCACCGCGGCGGGGGTCCAGGCGCTGCTGGACGACCCCGACCCGGCCTCCCCCCGGATACGGGCCGACGCCCGTTCTCCACCAGGCGCCGGCAGCGGCGCCTTCGAACCGCGCCTGCCGTTTGAGTCCGGCCGGTTTCTAGTAGAGACTAGAAAGCATTTTCTAGTACGCGTTAGAACTTTTCAATGCGCGCCCTGCCACGGCCGGCGACCGCCGGCGGCAGCGCCTCCGCAGCCGGGAGCCGCCGTTGACCCACGAAGCCCGTCGGATGACCAGAAAGTCGGACCAGACCCGCCGGCGGATACTCGACGCGGCCGCCGCCACCCTGGCGAACCGGGGCTACGCGGAAACCAGCATCAAGGCGATCGCCGACGCCGTCGACATGAAGGACGGGTCCCTTTACTACCACTTCGAATCCAAGGACGCGCTGGTTCTGGAGGTGCTGCGGCTGGGAACGACGCTGGCCGAGGCCGCCGTGGCAGAGGCGCTGAACGGACTCGGCGACGATCCGGACCCGATGGAAGCCCTGCGCACAGCCATCGTCGCCCACGCCAGCGCCGTGCTGGGCATGGGCGACTACCCGCGCGCCAACGTACGCAACTTCGGGCAGCTTCCGGCGGCCATCGCCAATGCCCACATGGTCCACCAGCAGCGCTACGGCGACCTCTGGCGCGGGCTGCTGCGGGCCGCGGCCGCGAGCGGCCATCTGCGGCCGGATGTCGACGCCGGCGCCATGCGCCTGCTGATCCTCGGCGCCCTCAACTGGGCCCCGGAATGGTACCGGCCCGACGGCGGCCTGGACCCGGACCGGATCGGCGAGCAGATGGCCGCCATGGTGCTGGACGGGCTGCGATCGGCACGACACGAAGGGAGGTGAACACCATGGTCGAAGCGAACGAATCGATGCCGTCCCCGGGCCGGCCCCACGATGTGGTCGTGCTGGGCGCGGGCGTCTCCGGCATCTATCAGATCAAGCGCCTGACCGACCTCGGGCTCGACGCCATCGTGCTCGAGGCGGACGACGACCTCGGCGGCACCTGGTACCGCAACCGCTACCCGGGCGCGCGCTTCGACTCCGAGAGCTACACCTACGGCTACTCCTTCTCCCGGGAGCTGCTCGACGAGTGGCACTGGAAGGAGCACTACTCGGCACAGCCGGAAAACCTCAAGTACCTGAACTTCGTGGCCGACAAATTCGGCCTGCGCCGGTTCATGCGCTTCAACATGCGCGTGCTGGCCATGCGCTGGGACGAAGACGCGCGTACCTGGCACCTGACCACGGCATCCGGCGAGGCGGTCGAGACCCGGTTCGTCATCTGCGGCGTCGGCCCCCTGTCCATGCCCACCCCACCGCGCATCGAGGGCATGGCGGACTTCCAGGGCGAGTCCTACCACACCTACTACTGGCCGAAGGAGCCGGTCGAGTTCGCGGGCCGCCGGGTCGGCGTGATCGGCACCGGCGCCACCGGCATCCAGGTGATCGCCGAGATCGCCGACAAGGTGGACGACCTCACGGTCTTTCAGCGCCGCCCGAACTGGAGCGCGCCGCTGAACAACTCGCCGATCTCCGAGCAGGAGATGGCGGCGATCAGAGCACGCTACGACGAGATCTTCGCCACCTGCCGGGTGACGCCGGGCGGCTTCGAGCACGTTCCGGACCGGCGCGGTTTCTGGAACGTCTCCCGGGAGGAACGGCTGGCCCTATGGGACCGGCTGTACGACGAGCCCGGCTTCGGCATCTGGCTGCAGAACTTCACCGAGATCTTCACCGACGAGGCGGCCAACGCGGAGTTTTCCGAGTACATCGCCGACCGCATCCGCCAGCGCGTCGACGACCCCGAGGTGGCCGAGAAGCTCATTCCGAAGGACCACGGCTTCGGCGTGCAGCGGGTCCCCCTCGAATCCCACTACTTCGAGGCCTACAACCGCGACAACGTGCACCTGGTGGACATCAGCGAGAACCCGATCGTCCGCATCACCCGGACGGGCATCCAGACCCGGGACGCCCACTACGACCTGGACCTGATCGTCTACGCCACCGGCTTCGACGCCGTCACCGGCGCCTACGACCGCATCGACATCCAGGGCGTCGACGGCCAGAGGCTCGCAGAGAAGTGGCGGGACGAGCCCGCGACCTACCTGGGCACCATGGTCAACGGCTTCCCGAACCTGCTGATGATCGCCGGCCCCCAGAGCGCCTCGGCCTCGACCAACTTCCCGCGCGCGATCGAATCCCACGTCGACTGGATCACCGACCTGGTGAAGTACTGCATGGACCAGGGGCTCGCCCGCATCGAAGCGAGCCCCGAGGCCGAGGCGGCTTGGAACGAACACGTGCGTGAGATGTATCAGATGGTGCTGATGCGCAAGGCGAAAGGCTGGTTCACGGGCTACAACTCGAACGTGCCCGGCCACGAGGAAGGAACGATCCGCTACCTGGTCTACAACGGCGGCGCGCCGAAGTACTCGCGTACGCTGAGCGAGGTGGCGGCCGACGGGTATCGGGGCATTCTGCAGTCCCGGTGACGGCGCCCGGCGTCGGCGCCCAAAACGGCTGAAGTACGCGCCCGGCGGCCATCAGCGGTGTTGCGGCCGCTACCCATGGCTGGGCCATGACTGCGCGGCCGCGCCTGGCGGCTGACCGCCTGGGCTCACGCGATCAGTGCCGATTCATGCGGCGCACTACGCTAGATCCCCAGGTCCATCAGATTGTAATCCCGGATGTCCGTGCGGGCCTGCGGCCCCCAGCGATAGCGATCGGCCTCCGCCGCGAGCGGTTGGTACGTGTAGCTCGTCTCGTGCGGATAGCGCTGCCGGCGCGCATCGATCGCGTACGGGATCAATCGTGAACGATGCCGGACGTAGGCCTCGTCATAGGTGGCGACCGCGCTGTGCACGCCCCCGCTCGTCACGTTCAGCACCGAGCTGCGCCGGTGGAAACCGAAGTTGATCGTCACCCGCGGTTCGTCGCTGGTGTTGGCATAGGATCCATGCACCGCCTGGCGGTTGCACATCGCCACATCCCCTGGGTCGCAGATCAGAGGGACCGCCTCCGGGAGACGGTCGGAGCCCGCGTCTTCCACCAGGCGCCGGATGTCCACTCGCCCGCGCCGGTGGGAGCCCGGCACCACCCACAGTCCGTTCGCGGCATTGCACCCGTAAAGCTGGGCCATGAAGTTGAAGCCGTGCGTGCCTTCGTCGAGGTCCGGGTCGTCCCAATGGGTCCAGCCGTCCTGATGCCAGGCCACGGACCCGCCGAGCCCGGCGTGCTTGATCCACACCGCCTCGTTGAAGGGCGCGAAGTCCTCGCCGTTCACGGCCTCGGCGATCCGCAGCAGATCGGGATGGCCGTAGAGCCGGAGGCAGGCATCCGAGAACTGCAGCGAACCGAGAATGAGCTGCACGACGTGGGCGGGCGCACCGTCCGGCGCCGCCGGCTCCGTCATCTTGACCGGATAACGGCCGTGCGCGGCCCGGGTGCCGCCGACCTCGTCGGCGAGCGGCTTGGTCCAGATCACCGTCCGCGCTTCGAGCCCCTGACCGAGCGCATCACGGCCATAGCGGTCCTGCCGGGCACCCTTCTCAACCGGCGCGCGCTCGAGCATGTCCGCGACGTCGCGCTCGATGTCGTCGAGTTCCTCCTGAGCGAGCACGCCGGTGAACACGTAGAAGCCGTGCTGCCGGTAAGCGTCGAGGATGGCCGGATCGAGGCGGCCGTCCGCACCGAACCGGATCGGGCCTCGATTGCCCAGCGCCAGTGCCCGTTCCGTGCCGCGCCGGCGGAACGCCACCATGGCCGCCTCGTCGGCACCGTAGTCGGCGACCGGAACCCCGATGGACGGAAGCTTGATTCTGCCTTTCATGATTCCCCTCCCACGGCGCAGCCGAAACCCGGCTCGGACGACCGATACGCTCCGACTCACCCCGCCAGGCGCTGATTGAACTCCACCATGTTGCCGCTCGGATCATGCGTGAAGGCCTGCAGGCACACCCCGGGAATCTCGTTGGGCCGGGAACACTCGAAGCCGGCAGCCTGCACGGTGCCGATGACCGCAGCCAGATCGTCCACGGCGAACGCGAAGTGCTGCTCTTTCGGCGGCGGGGTGGACTCGATACCCAGCAGATGGACCTCCTGACCGCCGTTCCTGAGCCACGCGCCGGGAAAGCCCAGATCCGGGCGATCGATTTCCTCCATGCCCAGCACGCCGACATAGAAGCCGATCGCCGCGTCGACGTCTCGAACGTTGATCGACACGTGATGGATACCTTTCAGCACGATGTTTCCTCCTGTCGAGGTGCAGCGCTGGCAGCATACCGCGAGCACAACCTCTGCGGCACGAAGAAGCGCCAATGCCACTCGGCGAGCCTCCTCGGCGGCAGGTGCTAGAAGCCGATCTGCGTCCCGCCTATCGTCGACACACCACTCTCATAGGCGAACACCACGGCCTGCGCCCGGTCCCGCAGGCCCAGCTTGGACAACAGGCTGGAGACGTGCGTCTTGACGGTCGCCGGCCCGATACCGAGTCGTTCGGAAATCTCCTGATTGTTCAATCCGCTGCCGACACAGCGCAACACCTCGCGCTCCCGCTCCGTCAGCCGCTCGATGCGCGCCGCGAGCGCCGTGTCCGCCCCGCCCTGCCGGGCGAACTGCTCGATCAGCCGGCGGGTGATGCCCGGTCCGAGCAGCGCACCGCCGTCGGCGACGGTACGCACGGCGGCAACGAGCTCTTCCGGCGGAATGTCCTTGAGGAGAAACCCGCTGGCGCCCGCGCGCAGCGCCCGGTAGATGTACTCGTCCGGATCGAAGGTCGTGAGCACGATCACCCGGGTTTCGTCACCGGATTCGGAGAGGATGCGCGCCGTCGCCTCGAGGCCGTCGAGCTCCGGCATGCGGATGTCCATGAGCACCACGTCCGGCTCGTGTTCCCGCGCCGCGGCGACGGCTTCGATCCCGTTGCCCGCTTCCGCGACGACCTCGATGTCATCCTGATGATCGAGGATCATGGCGAAGCCGCGGCGCACCAGAACCTGATCATCGACGACGAGCACACGCAGCATCACGGGCGACCGTCGCCATAGGGCAGCAGCGCGCGGACCTCGAAGCCGCCGTCTGCGCCAGGCCCGGCACGCAGCCAGCCACCGAGCAGTTCGGCGCGCTCGCGCATCCCGGAGATGCCGTAGCCCTGGCCCGTTGCCGCCGCCGGGCCGCGGCCGGAATCGCAGATCATGAGCTCGACGCCATCGGCAGAGGCGGTCGCCGTGACCGTCACGGCCGCGCCCTCGCCCGCGTGCTTCAGGACGTTGGTCAATGCCTCCTGCACGATGCGGTACACGGCGAGATCGACTCGCGGCGGCAGATCCGAGAGACGGCCGTGGGTCCGCAGATCCACGGCTGCCCCGGCCGCGCTCACCTCCGATACCAGCGACGGCAGGTCCGCGCAGCCGGGCTGGGGAGCCAGACCGCCGCCACTCTCCTCGCGGCGCAGCACGTGCAGCAGATGTCGCATCTCGCGGAGCGCCTGACGGCCAGCAGCCTCGACCGCGGCCATGGCCTCGAGGGCCGCGCCCGGGTTGGACTGCGCCACGGTCTTCGCCGCGCCGGCCTGCACGGTCATGAGGCTGAGCTGATGGGCAACGATGTCGTGCAGTTCCCGGGCGATGCGGCTGCGCTCCTCGGCGACGGCAAGTTCCGCGGCTTCGTTCCTGCGCTGCTCCAGGTCACGCGCACGCTCCTCGAGAAGCCGCAGGTACTCGCCGCGAAAGCGCAGGCGGCGCCCCACGTACCAGACCGTGCCCATCATCAGCAGGGTGAACAGGCCGCCCGGCCCGGCCGCGTTCATCACGAACAGGTCCGTGCTCGCGACGAGCAGCGCCAGCAGCATGCCCAGCAGGCTGACGCGGCCGTCCCCTGCGTAACGCCCCAGGCTGTAGAGCGAAAACGCCATGGCCACGATGCCGTCGTTCAGAGGACCGAGCGTGGTCAGCAGCAGGCAGCAGAGAACCACCGCGTGCACGACCACCGGGTGCCTGCGTCGCCAGATCAGCGCGGCGCTCGCGACCAGGGCGATGAGCAGCAGCCCGCCGCTCACCACAGCACCCAGATCGGCAGCCTTCCCGTTCACGGACCACATCGCCAGGGTCAGCAGGAACGCCAGCGCAGCCAGCAGTGTGTCCGTCGTCCTCGGCCACCGCTGGAGCGGGCCCCGGAACGGCTGCAGCCAGGGCTCGCCATCTTCTCTTCGCAACGCAGCCTCTCCCGCCGGGAAAGGCCCAACGCCACTGATGCTGCCAACGCCGTCTTGCGCACTCGACATCGCGCAACCCTAGTCCACGTCACTGACTGCTGTCATCAGCCAAATCGCGGCAGAGCGCGCCGTCGTCTCATCCTTTTGGGGGAGGCGCGCACCCGCCGCCCGGCCGATTCGCCGACTGCATAGGCGCGTCAAGATGGGCGCCGTATACCCTGATGGAACAGCACGAGATGACCGACTTCCCGCTTCACGCCTCTGGCGATCTGCCCATGACGCCGCGATCCGGAGCCAAAGCTGCTCGCTACGCGGTAGCACTCTGGTACGTCCTGGCACTGGTGGGACACCTCGCTTTTCTCGCCTATATTCTCGCCGTGTTCTATCCGCCGATCGCGGCGCACGGCACTGCCGCTCTCGAGGGAATGCACCTGCCCGCGGGCTTCCGGGAGGGGGACATCCTCGGCAATCTGGCGGCCACGGGCCACGTGCTGCTCGCGGCGATCGTGATCGGCGGCGGGCCCCTGCAGCTGCTGCCCGCGCTGCGCAATCGCCTCCCGCGCTTCCACCGCGCGCTCGGCAGGACCTACGTGATGGCCGCCGTGATCAGCGCCATCGGCGGCCTCTACATGGTCTGGACCCGGGGCACGCTGGGCGGCGTCATCAGCCACCTGACGATATCCGGTGACGGGGTCCTGATCCTCGTGTTCGCGGCATTGGCGACGTACCACGCCGTCGGCCGTCGCTTCGCCGCACACCGCCGCTGGGCAATGCGCCTGTTCATGGCGGCCAGTGCGGTGTGGTTCTTTCGCGTCGGGCTCATGGGATGGATGGCATTGACCGGTGGCGTCGGAATCGACTTCGAGTCCTTCACCGGGCCCTTTCTCTACGTGCTGGGCTTCGCGCAGTACCTGCTGCCGCTCGCGATGCTCGAATGGTACTTCCGCACGCAGCGCGGCGTCAGCGAGGGAGAGCTTCTCGTATTCTCGGGCACGCTCACGGTGCTGAGCCTGTACATGGCCGTCGGCATCTTCGCGGCGACCGCCGGCATGTGGCTGCCGCGTATGTGATGGAGGAATTCGTATCGACGCCCTGTGCGTGCACAATGTCGAAGGTTCGCAGCGGCCGAATCCACGACCGACCCGGTGCGTCCGGGGAACCAGCAGGAGGATCGCAGGATGATCAAAGTCTACGGTGTTCACGGCTCGCCATTCGTGCGCAAGGTGCTCATTGCGCTCGACTGCAAGAACGTTCCCTACGAAATCGTCCGGCAGATGCCGTTCTCCGGTGACGAGGCGTACAAGAAGATCAACCCACTCGGCAAGGTACCGACGCTGGTCGACGGCGACCTGATCCTCGGCGACTCCAAGGTCATCTGCCGCTACCTCGAGAGTGCCTATCCCGACCCCGCGCTCTACCCGGCAGGCGTCGCCGATCGAGCCATGGCGGATTGGTACGAAGAGCTCGGCGGCACCTACGTCACGGAACTCGCCACCGGCATCTTCTTCCAGCGCTTCATGCGCCCTTTCGCCTTCAAGCAGGAACCGGACGAAGCGCTGGCCGAGAAGATAATCACCAGACAGCTGCCGCCGATGCTCGACTATCTGGAAAGTCGGATACCCGGCGAAGGCTTCATCTTCGGAGACTTCACGCTGGCGGACCTCAGCATCGTCAGTCCGTTCATCAACGCATCCTATGCCAGATACGAAGTCGATGGCTCGAGCTGGCCAGCTCTGTCCGGGCTGATCGAGCGTGTGAAAGCCATACCTCAGGTGGCAGCGGTGCTGGGGAAAGAAGCCAAGTCGTTGGGAATCGGCTGAGCCGACCGAGCGAGCGGGGTATCGGGCCTGGACGCGGTTCGAGGCCCGCCACCCGTGAGGTTGCCGGCCCCGCCTGGTACGAGCCCTCGAAAATCCGAACGTTCACGTTGAAAACGACCGCGTTGCCAGGGAGTATGTCGCGGTGCCCGTCGCAGGCGCCGAGTTCGAGCGGATGGTCGAAGCCGTTCCGCCGGGACTCGGGACTGGCCTGCCGATGGGTTTCCCCCGAAAGGGACGTTCTTCGACTCGACCCGGTCGAGTCCAGCGATCGGACACCGTCATGACCGAGTCCCCGGAATCCCCCGAAGCAGCCGCCGGCGAAGCGACGCCGGCCCCGCGCCGCAAGACCAGCCCCATCGGCCGGGTCGTCTTTCTGCTGATCACCGTCGCCTGCTTCGGCTATCTCTACTACCGCCTCGACGGTGCAGCGACGCGCGAGGGCCTGAGCCTCGCGGCCTACATGACGCAGGTCTTCGCCACGGTGCAATGGCTGCCCTGGCTGGCGCTGATGATGGGCTATTCCCTGTTCTTCTTCCTGATCGACACCCTCGTGGTGACTCGGGCATTGAACTGGTTTCTCGCCGACATCCGCTATCGCGACATCCTGCCCATCCGCGCCAGCGCCTACATCATCTCGATCTTCAACGAGCAGATCGGCAAGGGCGCCATGGCCTACTATCTGAATCGGCGGGACAAGGTGCCGGGCTGGGAAGTCGGCTCGGTGATGCTGTTCATCATGTTCTGCGAGGGTTTCTACCTGCTGACCTGGGCGACCGTGGGGTTCGTCTTCACCGCCGAGGAACTGCCGTCGGTGTTCAACATACTGCCCGTGATCAGCGCCTGCGCCGCGGTGTTCCTGGTGCTGTGGATACTCTACTTCAGCGGCAGGATTCTGCCCGGGAACCGTCTGCGTGAACGACGCATCCTCAGCGCCTTCCGCCAGGCCCGGCCCTGGCACTACGTCGCCTTCTTTCTGCTGCGCTCGCCGGCGCTGCTGGCCGCCGTCGTGGTCTACACGGCGTCGCTGAACCTGTTCGGCGTGGACGCCTCACTGCTGACCGTGCTGCCCTACCTACCGGTGATCTTCTTCGCCGCCGCGGTACCCACCCCCATGCGCGCCGCCGCCATCACGTTCTGGGTGATCCTGTTCCCGGACAACGAGGGGCAGATGGCCGCCTTCGGTTTCGTCCAGCACAACTTCTTCATCCTGTTCAATGCCCTGATCGGCCTGATCTTCTGGCGCCGCGCCCAGCGGGAACTGTTCGGCTGACCGCAGACCATCGCTGCGCGCCGATTCGACTCGATTGGCGCGTTTACATCCTGACGACATCACTCCTGATGCACGCGCGGCAATAATTCCGACCTCAGGCCCGAAATACGTTGTGGGTGCTGCTACTCCAGGGACCAGGAGTCAGTATGACCTGCCGGCCGCCCACCAGATTTGTCACCGCCCTCGTGCTGTCGTGCATCTGCTCGATGCAGTCGGCCTGCTCGGCGATTCGCTCACCCTTCGACAACTACCGCGACGACCTCCATGCCGCCCTGCTGGCCGTGTCCGACGTGGACCCGCGGGGCGGCCAGGGTCGATTGTCGAACGCCGGCCTCGATCAGGCGTTCAGAACCGTGGTCAAGCGCTGCAGCAACGTGCTGAACCTGCTGGAGGCGCGCAGTGACGGCCGCCGCACACGCACGCTGCTGATCGCCGTGGTCGGCACCGTCGCAGGCTCGGTCGCAGCACCTGCGGTGATCGCGACGGACGGCAGCATGGCGCTGTCCGCCGGACTGAGCGGCCTCGCTGGCGCATCGAACGCCGCCCAGGACCTGTTCGGCGATCAGGGCTACACCCGCAGCGAACTCATACTGGCGAGGGAGCACATGATCTCCTCAATCAACGGCTACGTGGCCCAGTGGCTCAGGCTGGAAGGCGCGGGCGAAGGTACCGGCGAGCAGGGCCAGGCAAAGCTGAACGCCAAGCTGGGGATCGTCCAGGGGCTGATCGTCACGTGCTCGATGTATCAACTCGGCGAGCAGAAGCTGTCGGAGGATGCGGCCGCCATCGTGGACGAAGCGCTGGAGACGACGGGCGAAGAGCCCACGGATTCCGACGACGAGGGATGACATCGAGGTGAACGCAACGTCCGTCAGCGATGGTCGGTGAGAGCCCCCGCGACGCTCACGCGTTCAGGTGAACACGCCACCAGGAGTCCGACCAACCATGCCTTCACAGATCGCCATCGTCCACGGCTGGAGCGACAGCTCCAAATCCTTCAGGGATCTCCGCGACTTTCTCGCGGCCAACGGCTTCCAGGTCCGCCAGATCTGGCTGGGCGACTACATCTCCATGGACGACGACGTGCGCGTGGAGGATGTCGCCAAGCGCATGAACGACGTCGTGAACTCGCTGATCGAGGCCGGAGAGCTGACCGTCCCGTTCGACCTGATCGTGCACAGCACCGGCGGGCTGGTCGCCCGGGAGTGGATCAGCCGGTTCTATCCAGAGGGTACCGGCTGCCCCGTGAAGCGCCTCGTGATGCTCGCGCCGGCGAACTTCGGGTCCGCCCTGGCGGCGCTCGGAAAGAGCATGATCGGCCGCGTCGCCAAGGGCTGGCGGAACTGGTTCCAGACTGGTGAAGAAATGCTGCGTGGCCTGGAACTCGCCTCCCCCTACCAGTGGGAGCTGGCATGCCGGGACCTGCTCGACCCGAACTCGACGGGATCGGCGGCCAAAGGACCGTACGCGCCGGACAAGGTGTTGCCGTTCGTCATCATCGGCACCAGAGGCTACCCGTCCGGACTCCGCCAGATCGTGAACGAGGGCGGCTCCGACGGCACCGTGCGGGCGGCCGCCGCCAATCTCAACGCCGTGGGCATGACCATAGACTTCAGCCACGAGAGCGAGACGCCTTCGATCGTCCCGTGGGCGAGCCGCACGCCGAAATTCCGAATCCCGTTCGCCGTGCTGCCGGACCGGGACCATTCCACGATCATCCGGCCCGACAAGCCTTCCGGAAGCAACGACTCGGACCAGCTCGCCCGGCTCATTCTGCAGGCCCTGGCCTGCGACGGCGCCGCCGCCTATCGCCAGATCGCCCGAAGCTGGGACGAGCTGTCGGAGCAGACCGCGGCGCTGGCGCGGGACGAGCAGGCCCTCGAGGAGCAGTTCGACAAGTCGGCGCCCGAGCCGGAGGAATTGCATCAGTACTTCCACGTCATCGTCAGAGTCGAGGACGATCACGGCGCGCCCGTGAACGACTACTTCCTGGAGTTCTTCCCGCCGGATCAATCCGGGACCCGCGCGGAGGTCTACTTCCACCGCGACGTGCTGGAGGACGTTCACGTCAACAAGCAGGACTCCAGCATGCGGAGCCTGTACGTGGACCGTAACGATCTGCTGGAGGGCTACTACGCCAAACGCATCTCACAACAGGAGAACCGGAGCGTCGCCATGAGCATCAGCGCGGCCAAGGTGGGCAGCAACATCCGCTACTTCGACAGTACTCGGGAAGGCGCCAAGGGTCACATCGTGGTGCACAGCGAAGCGATGGAAGTCCGATCCGACCTGCCTGCCCGGCTGCTGCGCAACACCACCCACCTGATCAGGATCGTCATTCCGAGGAAGCCCGTCGACAAGGTCTTCAAGCTCACCAGATAGCGGGCAGCGCCCTGTCGCGCCCCGGGCGTCGCACGAGCACGAACGATCGACGGGAGTCGCATGGCGCGGCGCCGATCCAGCGCAGAGGAGACAGGCAATGAACAATCGAGCCGCGGCCTTGGCGATGGTGCCCATCCTGTGGATCGGCGCCGCCGCGCATGCTGCCATTCTCAAGGACCTGGTGCGGCACATCGAGGGAACCGTCGATACCCCGGTCTCCGGCATTCGAGATCTGTCGCAGGCGGTTCCCAGAGTGATCGAGGAAGCGGCCCAGGAGCGGGCGGTCGACGCGTCGGATCTGATCGGCACGCGAACCGACCAGTCGGCGAGGCGACTGGACGATTCCACCTACGTCGTCCCCTACACCTTCGCCTCCATCGTCGACGAGCAGCCCCGCGCCTTCGCGCCCGTCGCCATTCTGGCGACCGGGGGCTTTCAGTACGACGCGACCGCCGAAACCTTTGCCGGCCGCGTGCTGATCGGGCTGCGCGACCTGGCGGATGCCGCGGCCAACTATCCGCTGCAGCGGCCGGTACAACTCACGCTGACCGGCTCCTTCACGATCGAGCCTCAGCAGCTCGTACTGGCGCAGGTCAATCGCGGCTACTCCGAGGTGGCAGTGTCGACCCGATCTCCGGACCAGCCCGGCGCACTGGAGATCTACTCGACCTTCGACGACATGCCGACCGCCATCTCTCTGCCGGTCAACCGGCCGGTGCTGCGACTGAGCATCGCGCCCCGCCAGGTGCTCGGGTTCGGGCTGGAGGTCGCGGACGTCCGGGTCGCCGGCAACAGTCTGTCCAGGGCCCAGGGGCGGGTGATCAACCTCGAGAACGAGGGCGGCGGCCGGCTGGGATCGAGCCGCGTCGATCTCGACGAAGACGGCCAGGGACACACCACGACCCGCTCCACCGGCATTGGTCAGGCGACGGTGCGCGCAACCGGCCTGCCCTATCAGGAGGTGAAGACCACCATCGAGTTCGTCTGGCCGTGGCTCTTCCTCGCCGCGACCTTCGCGGACGGCGTCATGGGCTCGGTGATCCACTGGGCCCGCTCCCGGCGGTTCGCCGGCTCCCTGCTGGTCGGGTGCGCCGTGGGCATGATCACCACGGTCCTGTACACGGTCGGCGTGAACGTCTTCGCGTTCACCCCGATCGCGACGGCCGGCGAAGCGCTCGCCTTTGCGCTGTCGGCGGTCGGCTCGGTGCTCGGGCCGAGCGTGCTTCGCACCGGCCACGGCGCGCCACAGCCGAACGGGTAGTGACCGTTTCGGAACCGGCCCGTGCGGACGAGCGCGACCGAGATCGAGACAGGGAAGACAGGAATCCGCGGCAGAGAAGAACGGGCCGCATCAGTTCGACAGGTCGTTGCCGTTCAGGCGACTGAGGTACCCGACGAATGATGGCGGAGCGGACGGGACTCGAACACGTCCAGCCCTGGAGCACACTGACACAACCTGTAGCGGACTCAATAACTTAGCCCCCTCACCTCTCAGCCTAAATCAACCTGTACCACGGTGTACCACGAAAATCGTGGTCAGAATCGTGGTCACTTGGCGCTAATAGCACGGTGCAACTACATGAGGGCTTCCACGTCATCGAGCGCAGCAAGGAGGCGTATTACCGCGCTCGTTGTCTAATGTATTTTTGGTCGCTGGCGCATCTGGTAGAACACCAGAAAAGGTAAGAGCACAAGCGCAGTCAGAAGCAAGACGATTATGTTAGGACCTAATCGTTCGCGTGCGTAATTGATCGCTATCTGCTGCGTCTGTGAGTAACCGGCCGGCGGCGGCTGCACTCGGTTGTCCCGTTCAAACTTCTGATAAGCCAACAACATCTGTTCGAAGCGCTGAGGCATTGTTGCCTTAAGATCATTTACCTCACCGGGATCATCGGAAATGTCATACAGGTACCATTCGCCGTCCCCCAACGGCGGCTGATTACGAACCAGCTTATAATCGCCCCGAAACAAGACCGAGTGTCCGGTCAGTTCGTAACCTATCGAATCTGCATCACCATAAACCCTGTCGGTTTCGCCACTGATGAGCGGCTTCAGGTCACGCCCGGACAGCGGAAGCACTGGGCGCCCGGCATATCGAGTGCCTGGCTTATCGACACCCGCATAAGACAATATGGTGGCGGCAATATCGGTTGCCCAAGAGAAACTCTCCGTTTGTCGCGGCTTATCCCCGAGCGGTTTCCCGGAAATAACTAGCGGGACCCGCAACCCTCCCTCGCCCACATAGAATTTGTAGTACGCCAGCGGGCTAACGGCTGCACTGGCAAAACTTGGACTGATCGAGCTGAAGGATCCTTTCAGGCCCAAGGTTTCATAGTCAGTGCTGTACCCTAAACTCGCAGGTAGGCGACTGGCCGGGAATGCATTGGGGTCGGGCGGTCCGCTGCCTTCGGCCCCATTATCGGACGTGAAGATAAATATGGTGTTGTCGGCCAGCCCCCTTGATGCCAGATGGCTCATCAACCTGCCAATGTTCGCATCCATGGCCTCGATCATCCCCGCGTACACCGCCATGCGTTTGGCCTCGTACTTTTTGCGCTCCGCGCTCAACGTTTCCCAGTCAGCCGTTGTCGCCACGTGTTGCATGGACACCGATTCCGGAAAAACGCCCATTTCTACCGCACGTGCCAGCCGCTGTTCTCGCACTTTGTGCCAGCCCTGATCGTACAGCCCCATGTAACGATCGATGTATTGCTGAGGTGCCTGAACCGGCATATGCACCGCCTGAAACGGCACATAGGCAAAAAACGGTTTGCCATCTCCGGCATTCTCGTCAATAAACTCAATCGTCTTATCGATGAGAAAGCGAGACGAATAAAAATCATCCGGCAGCGTAAATCGCTTACCGTCAGCAAACCAGTTGGCCGTATCGTATATCGGCAAATAAGGTCGCTGTTCCCAGTTGTCGGCGCCGGAATCCATCAGCGCAACGGTTCGTTCAAAACCCCGCCGGCTCGGCAACTGATCGCGCTCGGCTCCCAGGTGCCATTTGCCCGCCATATAGGTGTGATAACCGGCATCTTCCAGCAGCGTGGCTATTAGAGGTGGTCTGATCTTTCGAGACACTGTTTCCGGTTTCTTAAGTGGACAGGCCGCTGGGGTTGAGGGTTATCCACGGAGCGAGCGCAGGCCCCGTAAA
>MDTG01140584.1_pt1 | contig 28259 bp, 25 predicted proteins | sample 811421 | NCBI WGS metagenome assembly MDTG01 (sample SAMN05326645, study PRJNA326480) | marine metagenome | isolation source: seawater | place: Pacific Ocean: South East | collected 2011
AATAAAGTCGGCATGCCTGATCCAAAAAATATAACTTAATTTTATGTCTAAAAGGTATAGTGGTAAATCATTCAAGGATGCGAGTGTTATGAAAAAAGCTAAACTTTCCTTTAAAGAAAAGAGAAAGCTAAAAAGAGAAAAAAAAAAGAATAAGTAATGTTGATACTGGTTTGGTTTGTAATTTGTATTATATTTTATTTTGTTCAATTACTTTTGGGAAATTCAGGCCACGCACTTGAGGTATTTGCTGTCTTGAGTGCAATAGCTATTTTCCTAATTAGTAAAATCAGGTACAAAATTAAATAATCAATTAAAATATATATTATCGTACTTAAATTTACTTTAATATTTACGCAACAGCTTGTTTAATTGATAATTTAACTTTGCCTCTATCAAAACCAATTACTTTAACTTTAACTTCATCACCTTCTTTTACAACATCAGTGACCTTCGCAACTCTTTTGCTCGCAAGTTCTGATATATGAACAAGACCGTCTTGTTTTCCTAAAAAATTAACAAAAGCTCCAAAATCCATAATTTTTATCACTTTACCCTTATAAATTTTATTTATTTCTGGTTTAGCTACTATATCTTTAATCATTTTCATTGCTTTTGATCTTGATTCTTCATCAGGCGCTGCAACAGTGACTTCTCCTGTATCTTTAACATCCACTTTTGCTCCAGATAATTCAACAATCTCTCGAATCGTTGCTCCACCTTTTCCTATAACTGCCGCAATATCTTTTTTGTCAACCATAACAGTTTCAATTTTTGGAGTATATTTTGAAACTTTATCTCTAGAACTATTTAAGGCTTTAGCCATTTCATTTAATATTTGAATTCTTCCGTCTTTAGCTTGTGATAAAGCTTGATCCATAATCTCAAAGGTTATTCCAGTAATTTTAATATCCATTTGTAAAGATGTAATTCCATCTTTAGTTCCAGCAACTTTAAAATCCATATCACCTAAATGATCTTCATCTCCTAAAATGTCTGTAAGAACTGAAAAATCATCTCCTTCTTTAATTAGTCCCATAGCAATACCGGCAACAGGAGCTTTTAAAGGGACTCCAGCATCCATTAATGCTAGTGAACCACCACAAACAGTCGCCATTGAGGACGAACCATTTGATTCAGTTATTTCGGACACAACTCTATATGTATAAGGAAATTTTTCTTGTTTTGGTAATGAAGAATTAAGTGCTCTCCAAGCTAATTTTCCATGACCAATTTCTCTTCTACCAGTTCCAATTCTACCTACTTCCCCAACAGAAAAAGGTGGAAAATTATAGTGTAGCATAAATCTATTACGTTTTAATCCATCAAGACTTTCCACTCTCTGTTCATCTTCGGAGGTTCCTAAAGTTAAAGTAACTAACGCTTGAGTTTCCCCTCTTGTAAATAAAGCTGAACCATGGGTTCTTGGTAAAACTCCCACTTGACAATCAATTTGTCTCACATCCGTTAAAGAACGACCATCTATTCTTGATTTATTTTTTAAAATATCTGTCCTAACAATTTTTTTTTCTACTTTTTTAAGCATCATTGAAACATCTAATTCTGAGTAAGCTTCATCATCTTCAAACATTTTCTTACACTTTGTAGTAATATCGCTAATTAAATTAGATCTTTTTTGTTTATCTTTTATAGCAAAAGCTTTTTTTAAATCTGCATTAAAACTACCTGATATTTTTTTTTCTAATTCAGATAAATCTTTCTTTTCAACAACCCATTTTTCTTTTCCACAGTCTTTTGCTAACTTTTCAATTGTTTCAATAACTGGAACAAATTTTTCATGTCCAAATTTAACTGCATCAAGCATTACTTTTTCTGATAAACCTGAAGCTTCAGATTCTACCATTAAAACTGCGTTTTTAGTTCCTGCAACTACAAGATCTAATTGTGATTTTTCGATTTCTTCCTTTGAAGGATTTATTACATATTTTTCATCTATATAACCAACTCTTGATGCTCCAACAGGGCCTTGAAAAGGCATTCCTGATATTGCTAATGCAGCAGAACAGGCAATTATTGATAATATGTCTGGTTCATTAACTCCATCATATGAAAGCACTGTTGGCAAAACTTGAACCTCATTTCTGAATTCTTCAGGAAATAATGGTCTAATTGGTCTGTCTATCAATCTTGATATTAATGTTTCAGATTCTGTAGGTCTTGCTTCTCTTTTAAAATATCCTCCCGGAATTTTTCCTGCTGCATAATATTTTTCTTGATAACTAACTTGTAATGGGAAGTAATCTACTTCTGGATTAACCTCTTTTGCGCCAACTACTGTAGCTATTACGACTGTTTCTCCACACGTAGCTATAACCGCTCCATCAGCCTGTCTTGCAATTTTTCCTGTTTCTAAAATTATTTTTTTTCCATCAACTATTACTTCTTGCTTCAAAATTTTAAACATTTATTTCCTTAAATTTAATTTGTTAATTATATTTTTATAAGACTCAAAGTTCTCTTTTTTCAAATATTCCAATAATCTCTTTCTTCTATTTACTGCTTTTATTAAACCCATTGAAGAATGTTTGTCTTTTTTAAACTTTAAGAAATGTTTTGAAAGATTTGTAATCTTTTCTGTGAGAAGACTTATTTGAACTTCTGATGAACCAGAGTCTTTATCATGTTTTTGAAAATTTTTTATTGATTCTTTATTATTTTTCATTTTTTATCCATTTGTTTGTTTAATTAATTTTTCAATTTTTTCAGCATAATCAAAAGATTGATCTTCAATAAACGAAATTTTAGGTAAAAATTTTGTTTCTATTTTTTTTGATAATGCTTTCCTAACTTTATATGAAAACTCAGTCAATATTTCTAGAGTTGCTTTTGTATCTTTGCCACCTAGTGGCAAAACGTAAGCTCTTGCTGATTTAAGATCAGGACTCATTCTAACTTCTGTAACTGTTATTTTATTAGTTTCTAAGTTTGGAATTTTTGCTTCACCTCTTATGAAGATTAAACTTACTGCTTGTTTTACCATCTCACCAACCCTTAATTGTCTTTGAGAAAATCCATTAATATTTTCACGTCTCATTAAATTCTTCTTTCTGTTACTATAGAATTATATACTTCTATAATGTCATTTTTTTTATAATCACTAAAGTTTTTTAAAATAATTCCACATTCTAATCCAGCACTTACTTGTTTTGCTGCATTTTTTTCCCTAAAAATGCTGCTAATTTTTCCATTATAGATAATACTTCCATCTCTGATCAATCTTGCATTGTTATCTTGATTAATTTCGCCATCAGTAACCTTGGAACCGGCTACTTTGCCTACTTTTGATACTTTAAAGATTTCTAATATTTCTGCTGATCCAACTATTTTTTCCTCAACATCGGGGTTTAATAAACCAGACATTTTTTTCTTAATAAAATCAATAACTTGGTAGATAATATTAAAATTTTCTATACCAATTTTATGCGTTTCAGCTAATTTCTTTGCTTCTTTACTAGGTTTTATATTAAAGGCTATTAATATTGCATTAGAGGCTCTTGCTAACGAAACGTCTGTTTCGGTAATCATTCCAACTTCTGCATGTATTATTTTAGGTTTTACTTCTTCATGTTTGATATTTAGTATAGCATTTTTTATAGCTTCACTTGAACCATGTACATCTGATTTAACTATTATGTTCAATTCTTCTGCTTTTTTATCTTTAAATGCTGATTCTTGAGTAGCAAATGTAAGAGGACTTTTTGAGGATTTTGAAATTTCATTTCTATACTCAAAGATCTCTTTAGCTTTTTTTTCATTTTCAATAACAACAAAATCATCTCCAGCTTTTGCAACTTTATTCATTCCTAATAATTCAATTGGTGTTGAGGGCAAAGCTTCATTAATATTTTCGCCTTTATCATTTATTAGAGCTCTTGCTTTACCCCAATTTTTACCACTAACAAAAAAATCTCCTCTTTTTAACTTACCTGAAGTTATAATTACAGTAGAGATAGGTCCTCTGCCAATATCTATTTTTGATTCTAAAATTATTCCACTAGCCTCAGAGGTATCATCTGCTTTTAGATCTAAAAGTTCAGCTTGTAATAAAATACTTTCCTTTAATTTATCTAAATTTTTTTTTGTGACAGCTGAAATCTCAATTACCAAAGTATCTCCGCTTAAATCTTCAGCAATTAATTCATATTCCAATAGTTGATTTTTTATTTTTTGAGGATCTGCTTCTGGGAGATCACATTTATTTATTGCAACAACAATTGGGACATTTGCTGCTCTTGCATGTTTAATTGACTCTACTGTCTGTGGTTTAATTCCATCATCGGCCGCAACTACTAAAACAACAATATCCGTAAGTTTAGAGCCTCTAGCTCTCATTTCGGTAAAAGCCGCATGACCAGGTGTGTCTATAAATGTAATTTTTTCATTATTTATACTAACTTGGTAGGCTCCTATATGTTGAGTAATTCCTCCGAACTCTCCCTTAACAACATTTGAGCTTCTTAAAGCATCTAACAAGGATGTTTTTCCATGATCAACGTGTCCCATAACAGTTACAATAGGGGCTCTCTTTTTTAAATTTTCATTTTTAGATATAACTACATTTTTTATATCGACGTCTTTTTTTTCTTCTCTTATAGCATTGTGTCCGAATTCCTTAACAAGATACTCTGCTGTATCTGCATCAATTGAATGATTTATTGTTGCTGTAACTCCCATTCCTAATAAATGTTTAATTATATTGCTAGATTGTTCAGCCATTCTGTTCGCTAATTCTCTAATAGTTATAACTTCTGGTATATTAACTTCTCTAACTATTTGTTTAATATTTTCTAGATTTTCTTTTGTATTTGAAAGTCTATTTTCTTTTTGTTTTGCTCTTTTTATCGAAGCTAAACTTCTTCCTTTTGATTGAACATCATCACTAAGAGCTCTTGATAAAGTTAATTTATATTCTCTTTTTTTACCGGTAGATTTATTTTTAAATTCTTTATCACCAGTAGGCTCTCCTTTAAGTCTTTTTGTAGCTCTTTGCTCTGCTAATTTTCTTTTTTCAAAATCTTTATTTGGTAGAGGTAATTTACTGTTTGTTTTTTTGCTTACATTGTCAAATCTACTTTTAGAGTAATCTAATCTTGGTTTTTGAAATCTAGTATTTTTTTTATCTACAACTACAGAATTTTTTCCTTGTGCTCTTGCAAACTCAATTTTCTGCTTAGGTTTTTTTAGAGATCCAGATACAGACAATGTTAATTTTTTTCTTTGTTTATTATTTTCCATATATTAATCTTTATATACTATTGCTCTAGCTGCCATAATTAAATCATCAGCCTCTTTTTTCGTTAAAGCAAAATCCTCTAGACATCCTTTGATTTTAACTCTTTCACCTTTAAAAATATCATACCCACCCGTAACTTCATCTGAGGCTAATTCAGCAAAGTCTTTTAAACTTAATATTTTTTGTTCGCCTAAAGTAACCAACATTCCTGGAGTTAAACCATTTAAATTAATTAAATCACTTTTTACTCCAAGTTCTGAAATTTTATTTGATATTTCTTCAGCATCCTTTTTTATAAATTCACCTGCTCTTTCAATTAATTCTTGTGAAGTTTTTTCATCAATTCCTTCAATCTTAGAAATTTCTTCAACGGTTGAATTTTTAATATCTTCAATTGTCAAATAACCTTCTGCCACTAACAATTGCCCAAGTGTTTCGTCTAATTCTAAATTTTTTACAAAGTTATCAGTTCTTTCTTTAAATTCAATTTGTCTTCTTTCTGAATCTTCTTTTTCAGTTAAAATATTTATTTCATAATCCATTAATTTAGAAGCTAGCCTTACGTTTTGTCCTCTACGACCTATTGCTTTGCTAAGATTGTCTTCAGTTAAAATTACATCTAGTCTTTTGTAATTGTTATCAACAACTACTCTTTGTATTTCTGCTGGTGATAGAGCATTTACAACTAGTACGGCCGGATCTTCTGACCAATGTACAATATCAATTTTTTCTCCTTGCAATTCATTTACTACTGCTTGAACTCTGCTACCTCTCATTCCTACGCATGCTCCTACCGGGTCTAATGTTGAATCTTTTGCTATCACACTTATTTTAGCTCTACTACCAGGATCTCTTGCTGATGATTTTATTTCAATTAAATTATCATAGATCTCTGGAACTTCTTGAAAAAAAAGTTTTTCCATAAATTTAGGATGAGCTCTTGATAAAAATATTTGTTGTCCTCTAGGTTCTCTTCTAACATCAAAACAATATGCTTTAATTCTATCTCCTGCTTTTGTATTTTCTCTTGGTATTAATTCATCTTTTTTAATTATTCCTTCTGCTTTTCCAAGATCAACAATTACATTTCCGTACTCAAGCCTTTTGATTATACCGCTTAAAATAGTATCTTTTTTATCAGCAAAATCATTATACTGTCTTTCCCTTTCAGCTTCTCTAACATTATAAGAAATAACTTGTTTTGCTGTCTGTGCAGCAATTCTTCCAAAATCAAAAGAGGGTAAATTTTCAAAGATTTCATCTCCAATCTTTTTTTCTTCATTTTCTTTATTTATTTTTTTTGCATCATTTAAGCTGATTTCAGTATTGTGATTTATAGGATTGTCCACAATTTTTAAAACTCTAAAAATATTAATGTCACCATTATTTTTATCTATTTGAACTTTAATTTCATTTTCAGAACCAAACTTTGATTTGGCTGCTTTTTCAATTCCAGTCTCCATAGATGATATTATTAAATCTTTATCTATAGACTTTTCTAAGGCTACTGCCTCAGCTATTCTAATTAATTCCAGTTTATCAGCTCTTCGATTTAACATATTTATAACTCCCAAAAAAAAATGGGCCTAGGCCCATTTTTGAAATTTCAACAATGTAAGGTGAATATATGTATTTTTACTATATTTTCAACTTTATTTACTTATTAAAAATGTCTGATTTATCAGTTTTTTCCCAAGAAAAGGACCCATTAGATCCTGGGTCTCTTCCAAAATGTCCATAAGCAGCTGTTTTTTCGTAAATTGGTTTATTTAAACCTAACATTTCTCTAATTCCTCTTGGGCTCAAATCAAAATTATCATTAATTAATTTTTCTACATGTCTATTTTTTTCTTCATCATTATCAAAAAGATCAACATATATTGATAAAGGTTTTGAAACACCTATTGCATAAGCAAGTTGAATTAAACATTTATCCGCAATTTTTGATGCAACTACATTTTTTGCTAAATATCTTGAAGCATAAGCAGCAGATCGATCAACTTTGGTAGGATCTTTTCCTGAAAAAGCTCCCCCACCATGTGGAGCTGCTCCTCCATATGTATCTACAATTATTTTTCTTCCTGTTAATCCACTATCACCATCTGGGCCACCAATTACAAAATTACCTGTTGGATTTACATAAATTTCATTTTCATTTAATCCATTTAAAAGATTTTTTGGAATAGATTTTTCTATATATGGTTTTACTAGTTCTCTTACTTGAGATTGATTTACATCTGCTGAGTGCTGAGTTGAAATAACTACTGATTTTACGTTAGCAGGTTTTCCATTTTTATACTCAATTGTAATTTGGCTTTTTGAATCTGGCTCTATGTTTTTTAACTTCCCAGACTTTCTGTCTTCAGCCATAAGTCTTAAAATTTTATGAGAATAATGTATTGGGGCCGGCATTAATACATCGGTTTCATTACATGCATAACCAAACATTATTCCTTGATCTCCTGCTCCCTCATCTTTGTTTCCCGAAGAATCTACTCCCATAGCTATATCTGTAGATTGTGAATGAAGATGACTTTCAATTTTTGTAGCATCTTTCCAGGTAAAACCTTCTTGGTCATAGCCTATGTCCTTAATACATTCTCTAACTTTTTGAATTAAATCATCTTTTTTAATTTCTGGTCCTCTTACTTCCCCCGCTAAAACAACTTTATTAGTTGTTGTTAATGTTTCACACGCTACCCTTGATTGAGGTTCTGCTCCTAAATAAGTGTCTACTACCATATCTGATATTCTATCGCATACTTTATCTGGATGTCCTTCTGAAACGGATTCACTAGTAAATAAAAAATTTTTCTTCATTCAATTTCCCTTCTTTTTAAAAAAAAAAACAAACTAATATAAAAAAATAAAAAATAAAAGAAGATCTTATTACCAAAAGAACTAAAAAGAGTTTTTTTTGATTTAACAAAACTTTTTACCTCAATAACTCCCCTCTCAGTTGTTTTAATATGATTCATTATTTGTCCTTTTGTATTAATAAAAGCTGAAATACCATTATTGCTTGATCGAATTAAGTTCTTTCCTTCCTCTATTGCTCTAAATATCGAGTGAGAAAAATGTTGATAAGGGCCTACAGAATCACCGAACCAACCGTCTTCAGATATATTCAATATTAAATCAAAATCTTCATTAGTTTTATTAATTTTACCTGAATAAATTATTTCATAACAAATTAATGGAACAAAATAAATATTATTTACATTTATTATTTCTCTTTTGTTGCCGTTTGTAAATGAACTATATCCTTGAGTAATTTTCTTTAAACCAAAGTTTTTAAAAAAATTTTCTAAAGGTATAAATTCACCAAAAGGAACTAATTTATTTTTATTATATTTTGCCAAGATATTTAAATTTTTATCCATAACAACTAATGAATTAAATATTTTTTCTTTTTCAACACTGTTTATGCCAACTATTATACTATGCTCATCAGAATAATTTTCAGAAAATATATGGCTATAGTTTTTTAAATCTTGTAAATAAACATTTGAAAGTGAACCCTCTGGAAAAATAAAAATACTTTTTTCTAAACTACTTGGCTTACTCAATTTAACAAGTTCTAAAATAATTGTCTCAGGGTTTTTATCATCAAAAAATCTTTTAATACCTATATTGGGTGAAATTATTTTAATTACAAAATCTAAATTAGTTTTATTTTGTTTTTTATTATTTTCTAGAATTTGTGCTCCATAAAAAAAATTTGATACAAATAGTAATATCGTAAAAAATATAAATAATACTTTTTCTATTTTTTTATACTTAAATAAAATAATAGCAGGTATTAAAAAAATAGTTATACTTAACAAATTAAGTGAGTAAGTTCCAATAAATGAAAGAACTTGTAAAAAACTCAAATAATTTGTCCACGTAAATACAATTAAGTTCCATGGAAATCCTCCCAAAACGAAACTTCTAAAAAATTCACTAACTGAAAAAAAAATTGAAAAAATTAATATTGAAGAAAATTTTTTACTTAAAGAAAAAAAAGAGCAGGCTAATGTAGCAATTCCATAAAAAATTCCTAAAAATAATGGAATTAGAATTAATGCAAAAGGTATTAAAAATTTAAAGTTTTCTTCAAAAGTTAATGAATTTGTTATCCAATATAAATTTGAGATAAAATAACCAAATCCAAATAACCAACCAATTTTAAAAGATATCCATTTTCCTTTTTTATAATTTGAGATTAAGTAAATAAGCAATAATGGAAAAGTTGCAAAATTTATAATAAAAAAATTATATGGTGGAAGACTAAAAGAAGTAATTAAACCTAAAATAAAAGGTATAATATAAATTAATATTTTATTTTTTGATAACAAAGTCAATTTATTTATGAAAATAATTTAATACTAAACTTTCTTTTTTATTCATTTTTTTAAAATCTTTTAATTTTTTATGATCATAGCCAATTAAATGAAAATATCCATGTATCCACATTTTATCAAATTCTAAAAAAAAATTTGATAACTTCGATCTTTTATTAATTATTTCATAACTAATAGCTATATCTCCAATATATATATTTTGTTTTGAAGGAAATGATAATACATCTGTTGGCTTATTTTTTTTTCTAAATTTGAAATTTAATTTTTTCATTTTTTTATTATTTGTTAAAAGTATTGAAAACTCTTGCTTTTTTCTTTGAAATTTAGGTATTTTAGAAAATTTTCTAAGTTTTTTTTTAAAATAGCTATTTGGATCTTTAATTTTATTTTTCCATTTAAAATGATCTATGATTACATTTGCTTTAATCATTATTCATTTTTTTCATCTGAGTAAGCTTTAACAATTTTTGAAACGAGTGGATGTCTAACTACATCTGTATGATCAAAGTCTACAACGGTGATTTCTTTTAGATGTCCCAATAATTTCTTCGATCTGTTTAGGCCTGATAAACTTTTATTTGGTAAATCAATTTGGGAAGGATCTCCATTTACTACAATTTTTGAATTCTCACCTATTCTTGTTAAAAACATTTTTATTTGTGTATCTGTAGCATTTTGCGCTTCATCTAGTATCGCAAATGAATTTTTTAACGTTCTGCCTCTCATAAATGCCAAAGGGGCTATTTCTATATCACCTATCTCAATTCTTTTTTGAATTTTTTCAAAATCTAAAAGATCATAAAGTGCATCGTAAAGAGGTCTTAGATAAGGATCCACTTTATCTTTCATGTCTCCTGGTAAAAAACCTAATCTTTCGCCAGCTTCTACAGCGGGTCTAGATAAAATTATTCTTTCTATTTTTTTTTGAAGTAACATTGTTAAAGCTACAGCTACTGCTAAATATGTCTTACCTGTACCAGCAGGACCAGTTGATATTATAATTTCACTTTCCTTAAGTGCTTTTACATAATCTTTTTGTTTTTTAGATCTTGGTATAACTGATCTTTTTGGAGTTTTAATAATATAATCCAAATTTTGATCACTTTTTAATTCATGTTCATTTATCATAAAATTATCTAAAGAAGAGATTATATCCTTTTTTTCTATTGAACCATTAATTTTAAATTGTTTAGTTAAAAATTGTATAGCTTTTTTTACTATTTCATTTTTTCCTTGATTTCCCTTAATAATAATGGAATTGCCTCTAAAATGTATATTAGTACCAGTTAATTTTTCTAACTCTTTTATATTTGAATTTAATTCTCCCAATACACCTAATAATACTTTATTATCATAAAATACAATGCTTATTGATTGATTTTCAGAGTAAACAAATTTTAGATCATCTTTTACAAGTTTTAAGTTTGGTTTTTTCACTAATTAAGCAGCTTTATTTTTTGAAACAACTTGTTCTCCAAATAAATTATTTTGGTTTGAGGAAATTATTTTAACTTTTACTAAGTCACCAGGTTTACAGTTTTGTGAACTAAATATTACAGATGTCATTTTTTTAATTCTACCAAAAAATTTTGTTTGATCTTTTAGCTTATTTTCCACCAAAACTTCAACTTCTTGATTTTCTAACTCTTTATTTTTTATAGTTTGTATTTTAAATAACTTTTCTTGAATAATTTTTAATCTATCTTTCGTAATTTCATTCTCAATTTTTTTTAAGTTTGAAGCTGGCGTTCCTGGTCTGGGACTAAATATAAATGAATAAGAATTAACAAAACCAACATTATTTACTAGTTCTAATGTCTTATTAAAATCTTCATTAGTTTCACCGGGATATCCAATGATAAAATCACTTGAAATATCAATTTCAGGATTTATTTTTTTTAATTTCTCAATAATTTTATAGTAAAATTGTATATTGTGTTTTCTATTCATTGATTTCAAAATTTTATCTGATCCGCTTTGAATTGGTAAATGTAAAAAAGGCATAAGTTTTTTACTTTTCTTATAACATTCAATTAATTTATCACTCATGTCTTTAGGATGAGAAGTTGTAAATCTAATTCTTTTTAAAAGTTGTATCTTTTCTAACTCTAAAATTAAATCAGCAAGATCATACTCTCTTTCATTATCAAAATAATTATAAGCATTTACATTTTGACCTAACAAAGTAATTTCTCTAGTACCATTTAAGACTAGTTGCTTAGCCTCATTTATAATTTGAATAAAAGGCCTAGAAAATTCAGGACCTCTTGTATAAGGAACGACGCAAAAATTACAAAATTTATCACAACCCTCTTGTATTGTTAGAAAGCTTGATATTTTATTTGAATTATTTTTTACTTTTTCTAACTCATCAAACTTAGAAACTACATCAAACTCTGTTTCGTTAACTCTTTTTTTTTTTCTTAAGAAATTTAATATTCTATCGTTAATTTTATGATAAGATTGTGGTCCTATAACTATATCAATATATTTTTCTCTTTTTAACATTTCGTCTGACTCTGCTTGTGCTACACAACCAGCAACAATAACTAATGGTTTATTTAATTTTCTAAATTCTTTTTTAACCCTCCCAATTTCTGAATAAACTTTTTCCTTTGCTTTATCTCTAATATGACAAGTATTTAGAATGTAACAATCTGCTTCTTTTTTTACTTCTGTTTTATTAAATCCTATTATTTTCACAAAATCATAAATACGGTTTGAGTCGTACTCATTCATTTGGCATCCAAAAGTTTTTATAAAAATTTTTTTATCCACTTAAATTAAGATTTTTTTTTAATACCATAAAGTTCAAGCTTATGATCAACTAAATCATAACCTAATTTTTCGGCTACTTTTTTTTGTAAAATTTCTATGTCGTCATCCACAAATTCTATAATTTCACCTGTTTTTATATCAACTAAATGATCGTGATGATTTTCTGAAAACTCTTCATAACGAGCTTTTTTACCTTTAAAATCATGTTTAGTTACAATTCCTTGCTCTTCAAAAAGTTTTACAGTTCTATATACCGTCGCAATGCTTATTTTACTATCCACCTTTAATACTCTTTTATATAAATCATCTACATCAGGATGATCTTTGGAACTAGACATTACTTTTGCTATAATTTTTCTTTGATCAGTAAGTTTAAGTCCTTTTTTTAAACATTTTTGTTCAATTGTTTCACTCATAATTTTTATATTAACCCATATAAATAGGTTTAATCAATTTTTTTGTTAGCATTTTTTTCTTATATAAATATATAACATTTGAATAGTCCATACCTTTTAAATTATCAGAGGTAAAACCATATAACTTTAATTTATTAACAATACATAAACCTTTTGCAACCGAAATTGATGTTCTTATACCTGAAAAATTTCCAGGCCCTTGGTTTACAAAAATGTGCGTTAGTTTCTTCAAATTTATATTATTTTCTTTTAAAAAGCCAAATAATAAAATTGAAAATTTCTCAAAATTATTTTTACTACTAGTAAAAGATTGGCTATAAGACTTATTATTAAAGTTTGAAAAAAAAAATATTTTATCTTGAGCTCCATCTATGATCAAAAAATTTATTTTGTTATCTTTTTTATTTTCCATATTTTTTATTTCAAAATCTTACAGCGAAAATAGCAGATTTTATGAATTTGATAAGGGAATAATAGCTCTTATGTATCATCGTTTTGATGAAAACAAATATCCATCTACAAATATTCAAATGGATATTTTTAAAGAGCATATTGCAATAATCAAAAAACTTAAAATTGAATTCTTAAATCCAATTAATCTTAAAGAAAAAATATTAAAACCTAATGAAAAAAAGAAAGTATTGATTACTATTGATGATGGATTTGAATCTTTTTATAATAATGCTTGGCCTTTTTTAAAAGAAAATAAGATACCTTTTATACTTTTTGTTTCTACAAAAGACGTAGGGAAAAAAGGATATATGTCTTGGAAACAAATTAAAGAATTAGAAAATAGTAAAATAGTAGTTATTGGAAATCACAGCCACACACATGATTATTTAGTCGACGAGACTGATAAAAATATAATTGAAGATATAGAAAAATCTATTAATTCTTTTAAAGACAATCTAGGATATAATCCAGAATACTTTTCTTATCCTTTTGGTGAGTACAGTTCTAATTTTAAAAAAATAATAAACGACTATAATTTTACACTTGCTTTTGGACAACATTCGGGGGTAATAGATTCTACAAAAGATTTATTTGAACTTCCAAGATTCCCTATTAATGAAAATTACGGTGAGTTAGATAGGTTTAAATTTATAATTAAAACTTTACCTTTTCAATTTAAAAAAATTTATCCAGAAAATAAATATTTACTTACCGATGAAAATCCTCCTGATGTTAAAATATATTTTTTTGAAGAACAAAAAAATTTAAAAAATATTACTTGTTATTCAAATGACTCCAATAAATGGAAGCAATCTGAAATTGTTTTTAAAGAAAAAAATATATTGCATATAAAAATTAAGGAAAAATTTACTACAGAACGTGGAAGAATAAATTGTTCACTCAACGATAATGGTTTTTGGAGATGGCTTGGAATTCAATTTGTTATTTCAGAATACTAAATATTTTGATTAACAATTAATTTCGTTGGTAATAATTTAGCATTATCAAAATCTTCTAGCATGTTTTGTCTAATTATTTTTTCTAATACTAAGATGTATTTATCGCCAGTTTCAGCGTATTTATCTAAATATTTTACTAAAACCAGACTATCAATTTTTTTATTTTTTTCTCTTAGTTCTGCTCTGGCTAATCTAAATTTATTATAAACTTTATGTGTATTTAAATTTTTTTTATAAGCTGTAACTGATGCTTGCAAAACATTAAATCTCATAACTTTATGATTTCCAGTAACATTATCGATCGGTTCTAGACCATCTTCTGAATAAGTCCATTGACCAAATAATGCATTTCCTTCTTGGGCAAATCTAGATGTTCCCCAACCTGTTTCCTTCGCTGCTTGAGCTAAAGCAAGCGAGGCAGGAATAATATCCATTCTAATTTTAAGCTCAGAAAGATCAGAATTTTTTATATTATATTCTTTAAATTTATTTTTAAGCCATTTTTTTTCAGTTGGATCATTATATGTTTTTCCAAGTATCCTGAATAACTTTTTTCTATCTGACATAATTTTTTTATTTTCAGTAAGAATTAAAGGTAAAACAATTTTAATAAAAATACTTTTTCTTTTTTTACTACTTTCAATTTCACTTAATTCTGCAGGAAGAATTGATATATAAATAGGTTTAACTTTTTTTGTCCTTCTAATATCTTTTAAATCATAGCCTGAAGATTCAAATATCTCTTCTAATGTTGCTGCACTTAAACGTATTGTATTATCTAAAACATCGTTTGATTTTTTTTCATTTATAACTGGTTCATTTTCTTGTTGAATAGAATTTTGTTTATTTTTATTTAATAATTTTTTTGCTTCTTTATTTTTTAAAAATCTTTCATTATTTTTTACAATATTGTGTGAATTATTTTTAAGATTATTTTTTGATATTATGGGTAATAATCCAAAAATTGTAATTAAAATTATAGAAACAGCAATGCTTTTGTAAAAAATATTCCAAGAATAAAATCCTAAATTCTTATTTATTTCTTTAGGTAACGTAATACTATTTTTTTTTAATAATAACTCGATCTGTTTATTTGTTAATCTTCTTTTAAATAAATTTTTTTTTATTTCGGCAATTTTATAAAATTTAGCTAAATGGAGTAATTTTTTTCTATAGCTTAACTCTGGTAAACTTATTTTCTTTCTCATATTTTATATTATTTTATGAAGCTTCAACATTTTTAACTTCAGGAACATAATGAGTTAAAAGATTTTGAACTCCTTGTTTTAATGTCATTACTGAACTTGGGCATCCAGAACAGCTTCCTTTTAGTTCAACCTTAACAAGTCCGTTTTTAAATGATTTAAACTTAATATCACCTCCGTCTCTAGCGACTGCTGGCCTAACTTTACTGTCCAAAACTTCATTTATTTTTTTTATAATTTCGTCATTTGAATCAATTTTATTATCCTTTATTTCATTTTTTTCATTTATGACACAATGATTATTGTTTTGATAAAAATCGTTAATTAATGAAATAATTATATGTTTTAGATCATTCCATACTAAATCATTTTTTTTTTTAATTGTTATAAAATCTGAGCCTAAAAAAACCATAACCACACCATTTACTGACAGAAGATCTCTAACTAATTCATTCTTAGTATTATCCTTGCTTAAAAATTCAATTGGCCCAACTGTAGATACAGGTTTGCCTGGTAAAAATTTTAAAGTATTCGGATTCGGTGTTTCTTCAGTTTGTACAAACATATATTAAATAGTTATACAATAATTTTCTTATAAAAAAATAATTTTAATTGCTACTTTATGTCCAAAAAACCGATTTTTTCATGAATTTTTTTTAATTTATCATTTGCTCTAACCTCGGCTTTTTTTGTTCCTTGTTTTAATACATTTATTAAATGATCTTTTGCTTTTAATAATTTATTAATTTCTTTACCAATAGGATAAATTTTATCTATAACTAAATCTGAAAGTTTTTCTTTAAAGAAAGAAAAGTTTTTTCCAGAAAAATCAGATAAAACTTTTTCAACTTTGTATCCACTTAAATTGCAGTAGATTCCAATTAAATTATCTGCTTCTGGTCTTTTTTTCAAATCAATCATATCTGATGGGAGTGGCAAGCTATCTGTTTTTGCTTTTTTAATTTTATTTACAATAGCGTCTTTTTCATCTTTAAGATTAATTCTACTTTGGTCTGATATATCTGATTTACTCATTTTTTTTGTTCCATCTTTTAGACTCATTATTCTTGAAAATTCTTCTTGAATTAGTGGCTCGGGAATTTTAATAAAATCTGCACAGTTAAAATCTGTGTTAAATTTTTGTGCTATATCCCTTGTAATTTCTAAATGCTGTTTTTGATCGTTTCCAACTGGAACATGTGTTGCATCATAAAGCAAAATATCAGAGGCCATTAAAGTAGGGTATACATATAAACCAACACTTGCGTTTTCTTTATTTTGTCCAGCTTTTTCTTTGAATTGTGTCATTCTATTCATCCATCCAATTCTTGATACACAATTTAAAATCCAAGCAAACTCACTATGTGCGCTTACACTGGATTGGTTAAAAATGATGTTTTTATCTGAATCAATACCTGCAGCAATAAATGTTGCTACGGTTTCAAGAGTATTTTGCTTTAATAAGTTAGGATCTTGTTTGACCGTAATTGCATGTAAATCTACTACACAGTAGATGCAATCATTTTTTTCTTGAAGCAAAACAAAGTTTTTGATTGCTCCAAGATAGTTGCCCAAGTGCAAATTACCAGTCGGCTGAACTCCTGAAAATATTTTTTTTTTCATGTTATTTAATATCTTAATTTAATATCACTTAATTTAAAAGCTTTGGTAAAAAGCGAGACAATTATATAACTAATTAAAGTAATTAAAATAGTTATTAATAAGTAGATAAATTTAAGATTTTCTTCGTAAACTAATTTTTCACTAAATTGATCTAATATAAAGTAAAAGACTATACCCATTATTACAGAAGAAAATATTATTCTCCAAATTTTATTTAAAAAAGTTATATTAAAATTAAAATATTTTTTTCTTTTTAAAAATAAGTATAAAATTATTGCATTAAACCATGACGAAATCGAAGTCGCTATTGGAATAATTATAAACCCAACTTCCTTAAAATAAATTATACTTATAAGTATATTAATGATCACAGATATTGATGATATATAAAAAGGAGTTTTTGTATCTTGTCTAGCAAAGAAAAAACTTGAAAATACCTTTATTAATGAAAAAGCTGGAAGACCAAAAGAAAAATAAAATAGTGCTTTTGCAGAATTTTCTACACTTAATTCAGAAAAAGATCCGTAACCAAATAATGCTGATATCAATATATTTGATGCAACCAATAAAGCTATAGTTGCAGGCAAACTTAAAAATAAACTTAATTCTAAAGCCTTATTTTGTAATAAATCTATTTCGGACAAACTTCTATTTTGTATTAATTTTGATAATTGAGGTAAAATAACAGTCCCAATTGCTATTCCAGCTATTGCTAAATTAATTTGATAAACTCTATCTGCATAATAAAGGTAAGAAACTGCACTTGCTTGAAAAGATGCTATTATAGTTCCGACTAAAATATTAATTTGAGTAACTCCTGATGCAAATATACTTGGTAATAATTTTTTAAAAAAAATTTTTACTTTCTCATTTATAGAAAATTTAAATATTATTTTTGGATAATAGAATTTTCTTACAAAATAAAATAAGAATAAAAACTGGACAATTCCAGAAAGAGTCACTGCATATGATAAATATAAAACTAACTGATCATTTAAAGCTTTTCCAAAAAATAAAACAGCAATTAAAAATAAATTTAAAATTATTGGAGCCGCTGCAGCCGCTGCAAATCGATTATGTGAATTTAAAATTGCTGAAAAAAATGAAGACAAACTTACAAAAAGTAAAAATGGGAAAGTTATTCTTGTTAAACTTATTAATAAACTCATTTTTTCTTCATCCCCATCAAATCCTGGGGCTATCAAATACACAAAAATAGGCATAAAAATTTCAATAATTAAAACTAAAAAAAATAAACCTATTAAAAGTAGACTAAAAATTTTAGTTGCAAACTTTTCTGAACTATCTTTACCTTTTGTTAATTCTGATGCGTAGCTTGGCACAAATGCAGCATTAAAAGTTCCCTCAGAAAATAGCCTTCTAAAAGTATTAGGTATTCGAAAGGCTACAAAAAAAACATCAGCTATAGGGCCTGATCCTAAAAATATAGCTATCAGAATATCTCTTAAATAACCTAATATTCTGCTTATTATTGTAAAAAAACTAAATGTGGTTGTTGACTTAAATAGATTCATAAATCATATTAGTCTTAAAATCGCTCTAATTGTATAAATAATATCATAAATGAAAAAAAAATCGAAGATAGATCATTATACTGACAAAGAAGCCTTGGATTTTCATAATAATGTTAAATCTGGAAAGATTGAAATTATCTCTTCTAAACCCATGACAACAAAAAGAGATTTGGCTTTGGCATATTCTCCGGGTGTTGCTGCGCCTGTTAAAGAAATTTCTAAAAATCCTGAGGCTGCTTATGATTATACTACTAAAGGAAATTTAGTAGCTGTAATTAGTAATGGAAGCGCTATTCTTGGACTTGGGAACCTTGGAGCCTTAGCTTCAAAACCAGTTATGGAAGGTAAAGCGGTGTTATTTAAACGTTTCGCCGATATTGATGCAATTGATTTAGAAATCGATTCTTCTGACACAAAAGAAATAATTAATAGTATTACAAAATTTGGTAAAAGTTTTGGAGGAATAAATCTTGAAGATATAGCTGCGCCTGATTGTTTTATTATTGAAGAAGAATTAAAAAAAAAATTAGATATTCCAGTTTTTCATGATGACCAACACGGTACTGCTATAATTACTTTAGCTGCATTAATTAATGCTTTAAATATTTCTGGTAAATCAATCAAGAACATAAAAATAGTTGTAAATGGAGCTGGAGCATCTGCAATGGCATGCACAAATTTATTTAAAAGTAACGGAGTACCAAGCAAAAATATAACTATGATTGATCGTAAAGGAGTTATTTATAGAGGTAGAGATAATTTAAATCAGTGGAAATCAGTTCATGCTATAGAGACAAAAAATCGTTCACTCAAAGAAGCAATTAATGGAGCAGATGTATTTTTAGGGCTGTCAGCAAAAGGTGTGTTAACAAAAGAAATGGTAAAAACTATGAATAAAAATCCAATTATTTTTGCATGTGCTAATCCAGATCCTGAAATTACTCCCGAAGAAGTTAATGAGGCAAGAGAAGATGCAATAGTGGCTACTGGAAGATCTGATTATCCAAACCAAGTTAATAATTTAATCGGATTTCCATATATTTTTAGAGGAGCTTTAGACGTAAGAGCAAAAACAATTAATGAAGAAATGAAAGTAGCTGCAGCTAATGCAATTGCAACACTTGCTAGAGAAGATGTTCCTGATGAAGTAGTAGCCGCAATGGGAGGAGAGAGACCAAAGTATGGAAAAGAATATATAATACCATCTACCTTTGATCCCAGATTAATTAGCGTTATACCTGTTGCAGTAGCAAAAGCAGCAATTAAAACTGGTGTGGCAAGAAAAAAAATTGAAGATTTTGAAATTTATAAAGATCAATTAAAACAAAGACTAGATCCCTCAGTAACGATTATGCAGGGTATAAATTCACAAATTAAAAAAACTCAAAAAAAGGTAATTTTTGCTGATGGAGAAGATGAAAATAATTTAAAAGCAGCAATTGCTTTTAAAAATAGTGGTTTAGGAATTCCAATTTTAATAGGCAAGGAAGAAAAAGTAAAAGAAAGACTTAAAGAAATTGGATTAGATGAAAATTTTAATATTCAAATAATTAACTCTACAAATAAAGAAAAAAGAGAAAAGTATGTAAATTTTTTATTTAAAAAACTACAAAGGGAACAAGGTTTGCTTGAGAGAGATTGTGACAGAATGGTAAGAAATGATCGAGTTATATGGGGAGCATGTATGGTTTCATGTGGTGATGCTGATGCTATGGTTACAGGAAATACAAGACGTTATACATCTTCACTTGAAAAAATTAAAAAAGTAGTGAAACCTAGACCTGGCGAAATTATGTTTGGTTTAAATATGATCGTTAATAAAGGAAAAACAGTATTTGTAGCAGATACGACTGTACATGAATATCCAAGTGCAGAACAACTTTCAGAAATCGCAATTTCTTCTGCTAGAGTGGTAAGATTATTTGGTTTTGACCCAAAAATTGCTTTACTATCTCACTCTACCTTTGGAACACCTATAACTAAAAGGACAAAACATTTAAGAGAAGCTGTTGAAATATTAAAACAAAAAAATGTTGATTTTAAATTTGATGGTGACATGCAGCCAGACGTAGCATTAAATGATGAATATAAAGAACTTTATCCATTTTCAGAGATAGTTGGTAATGCAAATGTTTTGATTATGCCTGGACAGCATAGTGCAGCTATTTCATTTAAAATGATGAAAACTTTAGGTGGTGCCAAAGTCATAGGTCCACTTTTAGTTGGGCTGGGACAACCTATTGAAATAGCACCTTTAAGATCTTCAACATCTGATATATTAAATTTAGCCTCCGTAGCAGCTTATTCTGCAGAAGTTATAAATTATAAAAATTATAATAATTAATTTTTTTGCCTACTTAAATCTTCAACTAACAAAATACTAGCAACAACATCATCAACATCTAAAACCTGTTTTGCTTCGTTAATTACTTCCTTACGTTCATTTTTATCACTAGCTATACCATAAACATAAATTTTTTTTTTATAAGTATCGATAGCATAATTTGATGCTTTAATTTTTTTGTTAATAATCATAGCTGTTCTAAGCTGAGAAGTTATTAATAAATCTTTTGCCGAAGTCTTAAAGTTAAAACTCTCCTTTACTTTTATATCATTTCTTACTGATCTCGTTCCACTTACTTCCCAAGCCATTTTTGTTATTTGTAATTTTTCTTCTGGATTATCAACTTTCCCTGTTAAAAAAAATCTTCCATCCAAAACTTTAGCCTTGATATCTATAATATAACTCTTTTTAGCAAGTGCTAGTTTTGTAATTAAATTTTTTTGCATTATAGAGTCATCTATTTGTGTACCAACTGTCCTTGGATCAAAAGCTATACTAACTCCCGTACCAAAAACCCCCCTTGATGCAGTTCCCGCACATTCTACCAAAAAAAAAAATACAAATATTAAAGGTAAAATCTTTTTCATTTTTTTTCTTTTAAACAATAATTATAAATTTTTTTTTTAGAAATATTTTCTCTCTTGGAGAAAAACGATACTATATCTTTAATACTATATCTTTTTTGCATTTCTTTTATTTCTCTTTTAACAGATTCGCTCAATTCATTTAAATTATTTTTAATATTTTTTTTACCAGATATTACTACGGTTAATTCACCTTTTATTTCTTTTTTAAATGACTCTAAAGAGGAAATTTTACTTCTGATATACTCTTCATAAAACTTTGTCATTTCTTTAGCTATAAGAATATTTCTATCGTTGAAAAAATATTTTAAATATTTTATTGTTTTATTTATTTTCCTAGATGGAATAAAAAAAACAATTGAATAATCTAATTTTGATAGATGCTCTAACTGATTTTTAACTTCATTCTCTGAACTTGGTAAAAATCCACAAAAAATATATTTATCATTAAAACCACTAATCGAAATTGCAGCAGATACCGCTGATGCTCCCGGAATCGGAAAAACTGCAATTTTATTTTTAATACATTCATTTACTAATAATCTTCCTGGATCTGATATAACTGGCGTTCCAGCATCTGAAATTATAGAAATGATATTATTATTTTGTAAATCGTGTATAATTTTGTTTAAATTTTTTTTTTCATTAAACTTGTGATTAGATATTAGTTTTGATTTTATGTTATATTTTTTTAATAAATTAGACGAAACCCTTGTATCTTCACATAATACTATTTCTGAACTCTTTAAAACTTTAATTGCTCTAAATGTTATATCTTCTAAATTACCTATCGGCGTTGATACTATATATAAACCTGGTTTAATTAATTGTTTCTTAAATTTATATACAAATGATGTTTGCATAATTAAACAATATAATAAAATATAGTTTGATGAAATTAATAATAAGTTTTTTTTGTTTTGTATCAATATGTATGGCAAATACAGAAACTGTAGCTAATACTGATTTAGAAAATGAGAAGATTATAAAAATTGGTTTGATTGCTCCCCTTTCAGGTGAGTTTATGGAAGTTGGTGAGTCAATTCTAAATTCTGTAAGAATAGCATTGAATAAAGTCAACAGTGAAAAAATTGAAATTTTTCCCAAAGATAATAAAGGAGATCCAGATCAAACATTAACTGCAGCAAAAGAACTTCAACAATTAGGTATCTCTGTAATAATAGGCCCTGTATTTAACGAAAACTTAATTTATTTAAATGAAGTTGAAAATGTAACTTTTCTTTCGCTTACAAATAAAATTAAAAATTTACCAAAAAATGTAATAAGTGTTGGCATAAATGGTAATTCACAATTTAAAAGAATTATATCTTTCCTTAAAAAAGAAAATTTATCAAAAACAATAGTATTAATACCAAAAACTGAAAATGAAAATGAAATTAAATATATTTTGAGCAAACAAAAACATAAATTTTATAAAATTTATTCTTATGATGTGAGTCCTGAAAAACTTACTAAACAAATTCAACAAATGACTCGATATGCGCAAAGAAAAGAGGACCTAAGAAGAAGAATAAAAATTTTAGAAAAATCTGAATTAGAGAAAGATAAAAAAAGATTAGAAAAATTAAAAAAAAGAGATACGATTGGTAAAATAAATTTTGATTCTATTATAATTGCAGATTTTGATGAAAATTTAAAAAGTGTAACGACTTCTTTTTTATATTCAGATGTTAATCCAAATCAAATTAAATTTATTACCTTGAACCAATGGTTTGATGAATCTTTATTTAAAGAAAATTCTACAAATAATATTTATTTTCCTTCAATTAATAAAGAAAACTATAATAGATTTAAAGAAACTTACTTTATAAATTTTAATAAAAATCCAACTGAAATTGCAGTGATCTCTTATGATATTTTAGGATTAATTTACTATTTGGCAAAAACTAATAATGGTAAAATTGAAAAAAAAGTTTTTCTAAAAAAGAAAAAGTTTTTTGGAGAAGTTGGTAGTTTTGAAATAAAAAATAATACAATAAATTATGAATTAGACTTGTATCAAGTAGTGAATAATAATTTTATGGTTATCAAGTAAAAAAAAATTTTTTTAATTTCAAAAAAGCAATAAAACGGTGATCAATTTTACATTTTTTTTTATAATTCATTTCAGCAAAAGTTTTATTATATCCATTAGGAATAAATATAGGATCATAACCAAATCCATTTTTTCCCTTTTTTGTACTAGATATTTTTCCTCTTATTTTTCCTAAACTAGAAATAGATTTACCATTTGGCCAAAAAATAGTAAGGCAGCAGATAAAATTAGCAGTAATTTTTTTTTTTTTCCAATTTACATCTTTTTTATTTAGCTCTTGGTAAATTTTTTTAATAGCTAGATTAAAATTATTTTTACGGCCCGCCCATCTCGAAGAGAAAATTCCAGGAGCACCTGAAAGTAGATCAATTTCTAAACCAGAATCATCAGATATACATATCATATTTGTTTTTTTTGAAAAAAATTTAGCTTTTATTTTAGAATTTTCATCAAACGAATTACCATTCTCCTCAGGTGTTGGAATATTTAGTTTTTTTGGAGAAAACTTATTTATCTTTTTTGGCAACAAATCCTCTATTTCCCTAAATTTTCCTTGATTATTTGTACCAATAAGAATTTCTTTAATTTTTTTCATAAAGTACTGGATTTTTTTAATTTATTAACCATATAACAAATGTATGAAAGAAGAAGTACAAAAAAATCCTGAACGAAATGACAATACACAAGAAAATAAAGAGGCAGATAATCAAAAAAAAACAGATGGAGATCTTAAAAATAAAACTGAAAATATCATATCTAATGAAGACAAAATAATTGAATTAGAAGAAAAATTAGTAAGGTCTTTAGCAGAAATGGAAAATCAAAGAAGAAGATTTGAAAAAGAAAAAGAAGATGCTTATGAATTTGGTGGTTTTATTTTTGCAAAGGAAAGTCTATCTATAATAGATAATTTAGACAGAGCCAAAACGTCTATTCAAAATGATGAGACTTTTAAGAAAAATAAAGATTTAAATAAGATTTTAGAAAATTTTGAAATAATCCAAAAAGATCTTTTATCTGTTTTTAAGAAAAATTCTATTGAACAGATAAATTGTATTAATAAAAAGTTTGATCCTAACTACCACCAGGCTATGCTTGAAATAGAAAGTGAAAATAAAGAGCCAGGAATAATAATACAAGAAATTCAAAAAGGTTTTACAATGAAAGGGAGGCTTTTAAGACCATCTCTAGTAGGAGTAACAAAAAATAAATCTAAGCAAAGTGATATTGAAGATAAAAAGAGCAAAAAAGACCATGAAAATAAGGAAAATAATGAAAATAAAAAATGATAATTCAACTTGTAGAGTTAAAAATAACACCTATATAAACGAAAGGTAATTAAAAAATGAGCAAAGTAATAGGTATAGATTTAGGAACAACAAACTCTTGTGTAGCTATAATGGAAGGTACACAGCCAAAAGTATTGGAAAACGCAGAAGGAGCTAGAACAACACCCTCTGTCGTTGCCTTTACCGATTCTGAAGAAAGATTAGTAGGTCAACCAGCTAAGAGACAAGCTGTCACTAATCCAGAAAATACATTATTTGCTGTAAAAAGATTAATTGGAAGAAATTTTGAAGATGAAAATGTAAAAAAAGATATTCAAACAGCTCCTTATAAAATAATTAAAGCTGAAAATAGTGATGCGTGGATTCAAGCAAAAGATAAAAAATATTCACCCTCTCAAATTTCTGCATTTATTTTGCAAAAAATGAAAGAGACAGCTGAAAAATATTTAGGACAAGAAGTGACTAAGGCTGTAATTACTGTGCCAGCTTATTTTAACGACTCTCAGAGACAAGCAACGAAAGATGCTGGTAAAATTGCAGGGTTAGAAGTTTTAAGAATTATTAACGAACCGACTGCAGCTTCACTTGCTTACGGTTTAGATAAAAAAAAAGTAAACAAAAAAATTGCAGTGTATGATTTAGGTGGTGGTACATTTGATGTTTCAATTTTAGAATTGGGTGATGGAGTTTTTGAAGTAAAATCAACAAATGGTGATACCTTTTTAGGTGGTGAAGATTTTGATAATACTATTGTTGATTACTTAGTAAATGAATTTAAAAAGGAAAATGGAATAGATTTAAAAACAGATAAACTAGCTCTTCAAAGATTAAAAGAAGCAGCTGAAAAAGCAAAAATTGAATTATCATCGGCTGCACAAACTGAAGTAAATTTACCATTTATTACTGCTGATAAAACTGGACCAAAACATATTAATCTAAAGTTTACTAGAGCAAAATTAGAAGCCCTTGTGGAAGACTTAATTAAAAAAACTTTACCACCCTGCAAAACTGCACTAACTGATGCTGGATTATCTGCTGGTGAAATACAAGAAGTTATTTTGGTTGGTGGAATGACTAGAATGCCAAAAATTATTGAAGAAGTTAAAAATTTTTTTGGTAAAGAGCCAAACAAAAGTGTTAATCCTGACGAGGTTGTTGCCATGGGCGCTGCCATACAAGCTGGAGTACTTCAGGGTGATGTAAAAGATGTATTGCTTCTAGATGTAACGCCTTTATCTTTAGGAATTGAAACTCTAGGAGGAGTATCAACAAAATTAATTGATAAAAATACAACTATACCAACCAAAAAAAGCCAAGTTTTTTCAACCGCTGAAGATAGTCAGCCCGCTGTTTCTATTAGGGTACTTCAAGGAGAAAGAGAAATGGCTGGAGATAATAAATTATTAGGTAACTTCGAGTTAGTTGGGATTGCACCAGCCCCAAGAGGAGTTCCTCAAATTGAAGTTACATTTGATATTGATGCAAACGGAATAGTAAATGTGTCAGCAAAAGACAAAGGAACTGGTAAAGAACAAAAAATACAAATTCAAGCTTCAGGTGGATTAAGTGAAGAAGAAATAAATAAAATGGTTAAAGATGCTGAAGCAAATAAAGAAAGTGATAAAAAAAAGAGAGAGAATATAGATGCAAGAAATCAAGCAGATACAATTTTGCATACAACAGAGAAAAACTTAAAAGAACATGGAAGTAAGATTTCAGATGCTGAAAAAAAAGCTATAGAAACTGCTTCTTCCAATTTAAGAAATTCATTAAAAGGTACAGATGTTGAAGATGTAAAAAAGAAAACTCAAGAATTAGTTCAAGCTTCTATGAAATTAGGTGAAGCAATATATAAAAACCAGCAAAGTACAAATACAAATAAAACTGATTCAAGTAATAAAGATAACAAAGATAAAAAAGATGATAATGTTGTTGATGCAGACTTTGAAGAAGTGAAGAAGGACGAAAATAAAGAAAAAAGTGCCTAAGACCAACAATTTATTGTTGAAAAATTTAATATGGCAAAAAGAGACTTTTATGATGTCTTAGGTGTTAAAAAATCATCTTCACCTGAAGAAATAAAACAAGCGTATAGAAAACTAGCTGTAAAACACCATCCAGATAAAAATAAAGGCGATAAGGCTGCTGAAGAAAAGTTTAAAGAAGCAAGTGCTGCCTACCATGTTCTCTCGGATAAAGGACGAAAAGAAAATTATGATAATTTTGGACATGCAGCTTTTGATGGTATGTCAGGAGGAAGAGGAGGTTTTGAAAACTTTGATTTTTCAAATTCTTTTTCTGACATATTTGAAGATTTTTTTAGTGACTTTGGAGGAGGTGGAAGAGCAAGAAATAGATCTTCTAATTTTAGAGGCTCAGACCTTAGATATGATATCAGTATAAATTTAGAAGAAGCTTATTTTGGAAAAAAACAAGATATAAGTTTTTCAGCTTCAGAAAAGTGTACAAACTGCAAAGGTCAAGGTTCTCAGCCAGGATCAAATCCCCAATCATGTTCGACGTGTGGAGGTAATGGTAAAGTAAGATCTAGCCAAGGTTTTTTTACAATACAACAAACTTGCCCTCAATGTTCAGGATCTGGAGAGGAAATAACCAATCCATGCAAAAAATGTAGCGGAACAGGAAAAAATCAGACAAGAAAAAATTTATCAGTTACAATCCCTAAAGGTGTGGATGATGGTACAAGAATTAGGCTTGCTGGCAAAGGTGAAGCAGGAATTAAAGGAGGTACTAATGGAGATCTATATTTATTTGTTAACATTAAATCTCATCAAATTTTTAAAAGATCAGAAGAAAATCTTTTCTATGAATTTCCAATATCAATAACAGACGCTGCTCTTGGAACTACTATGGAGGTTCCTACAATTGATGGTGGAAAAGCAAAAGTTAAGATTCCTTCTGGAACTCAATCAGGTAAACAATTTAGACTTAGAAGTAAAGGCATGCCTATAATGAGGAACGGTGGATATGGTGACCTTTATATACAGGTAAACACAGAGGTCCCTGTTTCATTAAATTCTGAACAAAAAGAATTACTTGAAAGATTTAGAGATCTAGAAAATAATAAATCAAACCCTAGTATTAAAAAATTTTTCGATAAAGCTAAGAGTTTTTGGAAAAGTTAGAATATAAAAATGAAAAAAATTAATTTAGCAATAACTGGATGTTTAGGAAGAATGGGTCAGCAAATGATTAAATCAGCAAAATCTGATAAAAGTTTTAATTTAGTAGCGCTTACAGAAAATAGAAAAATTAACAAAAAAATTAGTGGAATTATCCCTGGTCTTAATAATGAAAATTCATTCAAAAAAGCTAATTTAATAATAGATTTTACAGTTCCTAAATGCACATTTGAAGTTTTAAAAATTGCAGCAAAACTTAAAAAAAGAGTAGTTATCG
>MDTG01329871.1_pt1 | contig 28259 bp, 25 predicted proteins | sample 811421 | NCBI WGS metagenome assembly MDTG01 (sample SAMN05326645, study PRJNA326480) | marine metagenome | isolation source: seawater | place: Pacific Ocean: South East | collected 2011
TACGCAAAAATATTTCTTGGCGCCCTGCGCTTTAGTTATTTGAACTGTCTTAATAGTATTTATGATATTGACCTCAATAAGACGCATCAATGTAAAAGGATCTTTTTCACTCCGCACATGTTTGAGTGCCGAAAGATTAAGAACGTAGTCATACCCTCCACTAGCATTCATGAGTGCTCTATATTCGTTACTACCGCAATCAAGTGCGAAGGTGCGAAAATCACCCTCAATATAGCCAAGAGTGCTCCGAATATCTCTTACAAGTTCCACCATATTGTTTTCACTGATATCAACAACATGAAGTGCAAGAGGATTCCTCTTAAATATTTCTCGTGTAACAGCTTGCCCTATGGAGCCCGCACCACCTATCACCAAAAACCGGCCATTTGAAACCAGCTCTTCTAGTTCTTTTCTGCGACTAAAAATGTCGTCATCAAATAGTGGTGCCGTTCGACCAATCAATTTTAATATATTCATAATAATACTTAGTTACTAAGTTTTTTTAAGGCTCCATCAGGAATGCTTGAGGGTATATTCACCACTCGATCTTCTAACCAAATAGAGTTTTCAAGGCCATCTGTTTGACAATCTTTAAACATCGGCAACTTTGACATCAGCGTCCAAATTGGACGAGTCATAATATCGTTATCATTAGTAATCTTTAAGAATTTATCGCGATCTTCTCTAGAATCTAAAATTATTGTATTTAGCCAGTGATTTGCCTTATTTCCTTCAATCGCCTTAACAAAGTCAGCACCTCTCTTACTGAAAAAAGCATCCCATTGATCAGCTAGCTGAGTTTTTATCGTCAAAAATTCTTCTAGACGCTCCATTTGAGCACAACCTAAGGCTGCATTTAAATTAGGCATACGATAATTATAACCTATTTGATCATGCACAAACTCGTATGGATGCGGAACCTTTGCGGTGGTCGTAATATACTTCGCACGCTTAGCCAGTTCAGAGTCATTAGTAATAATCATGCCTCCTCCACCTGTCGTTATGACCTTATTCCCATTAAAACTAAGTGTGGCCATAGAGGCAAAGGTACCGGTATGACAACTGCCTACATAACTACCGAGGGATTCAGCAGCGTCCTCTATCAAAGCAATGTCCCAATCGGCACAAATCTCAGCAATTTCGGCGATTCGACAGGGAAATCCAAAAGTATGCATGGGAATACAAGCAGATATTTTTTTTCCTGAGGTTTTATTGAAGGTTCCACTCGTCCTTTTCTCAGCATTTTCTTCTAGGAAGCGTTTTAACGCCACCGGACTAAGGCCCATCGTATCGACATCTACATCAACAAAAAGCGGCTCAGCTCCTGCATAGCTAATTGCGTTGCATGTAGCAATAAAAGTAACGGCCTGAGATATTATCTCGTCACCAGGCTTTACTCCAGCGAGCTCGATGGCCACATGAAGAGCGGCAGTTCCGTTAACAGTGGCCACTGCATACTTAGCTCCTGTGAATTTGGCCACTTTTTCTTCGAATTCAGTCACCTTCACACCAACCGAGGATACAAAGTTCGAATCGATACAATTAATTAAGTATTGACGCTCATTACCTTCGAATACAGGTCGATGAAGAGGAATGAAATCAGATCCAAAGATTTCTCGACTTAGGGCCAGAGTACCCTCTATTAAACGATTAATTTCCATCTAATTATTTCCTTCAAATATAGTCACATTTTTTTTCCGGATTCATCTATAAAGCATACAAAGCACAATCAAACAATGTTTTAGGACCCAAAGCCACAATAAGCATAGAGTGAGCATACATAATCATCCACTGCAGAGGACCCAGCTGAAGGAGCCCAAGATGCAAGTTCTTTGGCTAAATCTGGAATAAACGGACCTTCTTTCACCTCCAGAAGAACAGACCCCTCTACCAGTGATATAACCGTATGCCAGCACTCAGAAGGAATCTCTACCCCATATGATGAGTCTTCACTATGGCAGTATTTTTCAGATCCAAAGATAGTAAAACTTTTAAAGTCGCCAATGTGTGAGAACTTAATTAAAGCAAATTTGCCTTTAACAGCCAACAGCAACTCTTTTTTAGAGTCCAATAAATGTCTGTGCGGTTGAATATAACTTCCCACATGCACTGCATTAAAGAGCCTTTGACAAGGCTCTTGAAAAGAATCATGTATGTTCAAGTGTTGTCGAAGTCGCGAATTCGAGGCAGCACTTTTATTTAAACTATTTAGAGTTTTTTCATAAAATATATTCATAACCTAAATCCTTTTTTCACATAATGAAGAACAAAACAATGCTGAAATAAAAATAAGTAAATTTTGATACTAAAATCCTAAAATCTTAAATTAGCGCCATAATCTTGTCATAATTGTCTCTTATATTAAATTCTTTTTCAAAAGTTTCCTGACAATTATTAACCAACTGGGCATATAAATGTTTATCGTTATATAGTCTGAGTAAATTTTCCTTATAATTTACTATGTCTTCTGCATCAGAGCATAAACCAATTTTTGCCTTATTTTCTATAAAATTTCCATAATCCGCCAATGCACATTTATCTAATGAGGCCAATATCGGCAGGTTAAATTTAACATAATCCATAGTTTTAGATGGGAAGTTTGGTACCGTAAACTTTGGATTAAGGCTAACAAGGCCTACGTCACATGTCATCATGAGAGCCTGATAGCCACTTCGCTCTATATGATCTAGAAAGGTTACATTAGTTAATTCCAACTCCTTAGCTAACTTTTTTATTTTGTTCGTTTCACTACCTTTACCTACAAACAAAAACTTAACTTGATGAACTGCCCTCACTTCATTGGCTAGTTTTATCACATTGGATAAATTTTGGGGTAGCCCCATATTTCCACCAAAAACTAAAATAAAATCATTGTTATCGAAACCAAGCTCTTGCCTTGTTTTTATTAAATCTCTATTAACAGCAGATTTGTCAGCCCATAAAGGAAAAATTAACAACTTATTTTTCCTAATCAACGAATAGTGTTTGGATATATATTTTAGATTCCCTTCAGTCATGCAGCCTATATGATCAAAATTCTTGAGACTTTTGAGCTCTCTTGATTTAAAAAAATTAAATATTAAAGGGTTTCTTATTAAACCCAAATCCTTGGCATTTTGAGGGAAAATGTCCCAAAGTATCAAAAAAGTAGGACAGTTAAAGTGTATTTTTAATTGAGAGATTAGTCTGTAACCAGCAGTCCATGGAGTGCTGGCAACAATGAGGTCAAACTTTACATCACCCCAATACTTTTTGATCTGATTTACTAACTTTCTATCCATTGAAAGCATAACCAATGCTTTCTCTATTTTAGAAACATCATCAAACATGTTTCCAACTTTAACTCTTAAAACACTGCGACCATTTTCATGATATACCCCTGTTTCCTTTTTAACTCGACGCTCTCTTATGGCAGCTACAAATACACTATGCCCGTGTCGACAAAACTCATCAGGTAAATCTTTGTGTAAATTACTACCATCTATAGCTTCAGGATACTGAGCAAATAAAAAAAGTACGTTCATAAGTTCCAACTAATAATTTTTGACCAATCTGTTCTATTTATATATTGAATATAGCTCATAACAACACATAGTATTTTTGGATACTAACCCCGCTTTATAGTCCTTAATAAGATATATCACCCTGTCGCTTCTATTATGTTTGGGCACGATATATTTTGCGGCATTAGTAACAAACTTTTTTTCTTTCGGCTACGACATATTTAATATTTCTTCCAAACCACGCGATTTACATAATCTGTGTAGCTATAAATAATACGGACAATCTTGTCTGCAACATTTGGGATAGAATAGTCATACACTTGACGTATAAGTCGCTCATCATCCCTTGGCTGGGTCTCTAATATAGATAAGCCCTGCATGATTCGTTCAACGCCTAGTCCAGCCATAATAACTGCCGCTTCTTCCATACCCTCAGGCCTTTCATGCGCTTCACGTAAATTCAAAGCAGGAAAATTCATAATCGAGGATTCTTCGTTAATGGTGCCACTATCTGAGAGGGTAGCTTTAGATGACACTTGCAGCTTATTATAATCTTTAAATCCTAATGGCTTCAAAAGCTGAACCAGGGGATTAAATTGCACTCCCATTGCATCTACACGTTTTTGGGTACGTGGATGAGTAGAGACAATAACGGGCATTTGATAAGTCTCAGCTATGGTATTTAAAGACTCTACCAAATTTGAAAAATTTTTATCTGAATCTACATTTTCTTCTCGGTGAGCACTGACAACAAAGAATTTATGTTTTTGTAACCCTAATCGCTCTATCACATCGGAAGACTCAATGCCTTCGCGGCATGAATTCAAAACCTCAAACATAGGACTACCAGTTTTAATAATCATATCTGCTGGCAAACCTTCACGTAAAAGGTATTCACGAGCAATGCTACTATAGGTAAGATTAATATCTGCCATATGATCTACTAAACGGCGATTAATCTCTTCAGGCACACGCTGATCAAAACAACGATTGCCGGCCTCCATATGAAAAGTTGGAATCTTTCTGCGCTTAGCAGACAGTACAGCCATACAACTATTAGTATCACCTAGCACTAACATCGCTTCTGGATTTATTTCTTCTAAAACCTTATCTACACCAATAATCACATTTCCGATAGTCTCTGCAGCAGAACCGCCTGCGACACCTAAAAAATAGTCTGGTTTGCGAATAGCTAAATCGTTAAAGAAAATTTCATTTAATTCATAATCATAATTCTGGCCAGTATGCACTAGAATATGTTCACAATGATCATCCAGCTTTTGAATAACACAAGCCAGGCGGATAATTTCAGGACGTGTGCCTACTACTGTGACTACTTTTATTTTTTTCATTTGCTTAAACATTATAACCTTTTGGATTTCGGTTCTGCCAACGCCAGGAATCATCGCACATTTTGTCAATACCAAACTCAGCTTGCCAGCCCAAAACTTCCTTTGCATAACTTGGATTAGCGAAGCATTGCGCCACATCACCAAGTCTGCGCGCAACCACTTCATATGCAATAACACGCCCAGATGCATTCTCGAAGGCTTTAACCATTTGTAGGACAGAATAACCTTGTCCCGTACCTAAATTTACAACAAATATACCCTGTGGTTCTTTGAGTTTTTTGAGTGCGCTCAGATGCCCTTTTGCTAAATCAACCACATGAATATAATCGCGAATCCCAGTGCCATCAGGAGTATTATAATCATTACCGAAAACAAATAACTTTTCACGTCGACCCACTGCCACTTGTGATAGAAATGGTATTAAGTTGTTAGGAGTTCCATTAGGATCTTCGCCGATTAAACCAGATTCATGCGCTCCAATTGGGTTGAAGTAACGTAAAATGTAAATTACCCATCCATAATCGCTTCTATAAAGGTCGTGCAAAATATTTTCAATCATTAGCTTAGACGAGCCATAGGGGTTAGCAGCACTCAAAGGAAAGTCTTCACGAATTGGAAGGCTTGCAGGTTCACCATAAACAGTTGCAGATGAACTAAACACTAAACGCTTGCATCCAAACTCAGCCATAACCTTAAATAACATTATCGAGCCTGTCACATTATTATCGTAATAAGATAAAGACTGCTTAACACTCTCGTCCACAGACTTTAAGCCTGCAAAATGCATTACAGCATCAATTTCATACTCAGTGAATATATTGCGTAAAACAACTTGATCACAAATATCCCCTTCAACAAAGAAAATTGTTTTACCCGTAATTTTCTCTACACGCTTCAATGCCTCGACTGAAGAATTACACAAATTATCTAGCACCAATAATTCATAGCCTGCATCTAACAACTCGATGCAAGTGTGCGAACCAATATAACCAGCACCTCCGGTAACTAAAACCATTTATATTCCCTAAGAATATTATTCAACAAAAAAATAGGATCTGTCACTGTGATAAATCTTCAAGCAATGGAAGCTCCAGTGGCTTTAAATAAGTATCTGGACTTTCACGGTCAAAATTCTCATTAGCCCAAAGCATAACAACCAAATCATCTTTACCTATATTCGTAATATCGTGAGTCCAGCCTGGAACTGTTTCCACAACACTAGGTGCATCACCTGATATTTTTATTTCATAAATTTCATCGCTTATAATATGACGAAATCTAAATAGAGCATAACCCTGTATAACCAAAAATTTTTCAGTCTTGGTGTGGTGATAATGACCTCCTCGTGTAATACCTGGATGCGCAGTAAAGTAAGAAAACTGGCCACTATTCTTAGTTTTTAGCATTTCAACAAATACACCACGTGAGTCTTTATGTTTTGTTAGTTCATATGAAAACACTTCGGGCTCTAGGTAGCTCAGATAAGTAGAATATAGCACTCTATCTATTCCAATGCCAACAGGCTCAGTAAGTAAGTTCTGACGAGAATCCTTATATAATTTAAGTTTTTTTGCTAAATCACCAACCGTTAGTTCGTATACTGGATTTACATCATTAAAACCTGGTTCAACCAAAGCACCATCCATAATAGATAGAAAATGCTTTACAAGATCGTCGATATAAACTAACCGCATCACGGCCGCAGAATCATGAATTTTAATTGGTAGGTCATGGGAGATATTGTAGCAAAATGTAGCAACCACCGAATTGTAATTCGGTTTACACCACTTACCAAACACATTCGGTAATCTAAATATGTATACTGGGGACCCCGAAACAGCTGAGAAGTCCATCAGAATCTTCTCAGAATTTTTTTTGCTATGACCGTAAGGGCTATCCTGCTCAGCTTGAACCGAAGAAGTATAAACAGTTGGAATCAGTCGCTTTGTTCGAATGATAGATTGGCATAATTTCGAAGTTAAATCTGAATTACCTACAGTAAACTCTTCAATATTTTTGGGACGGTTTACGCCTGCTAAATGAAAGATAAAATCGACTCCATCAAGCTTTGTATTCAATGAGACTGGATTATCATCTCGATTAAATGTAACCACTTCTATTTCTTTTCGTTCAGACAAATGCATGCTCAAATTTTTTCCAACAAAACCATTTGAACCAGTAATTAATATCTTCATATACTATTCATCAATAGCAACATTTTCACCAGCTGCAATAGCCTTTATAAAGCTCAATTTCAATAACAGCTGCTGCATACCATGCACATCTAATCGCTGAGTATTATGAGAGTTATAATCTTCTGAACTAGTTATATTATCATTGCCCTCTTCTACATATTTTACATAGTTGAGATCTCGAAGGTCAGGTGGGACACGATAATAATCACCCAAATCCTCAGCACAAGACATTTCTTCACGACTTAGTAAAGCTTCATAAAGCTTTTCACCATGACGAGTGCCAATAATATTAATCGGGTGTCCTGGTTTATTCATTAAACCAATAAGTGCTTTTGCTAAAGTATCTAAAGTCGCTGCTGGAGCCTTTTGTACGAAAATATCACCATTATTACCAAACTCAAATGCATACAGTACCAAATCAACAGCATCTTCAAGCGTCATCATAAAGCGTGTCATGTTAGGATCCGTAATCGATATTGCTTGGCCATTTCGAACTTGTTCAATAAATAGAGGAATAACAGAGCCACGCGAAGCCATCACGTTGCCATAACGCGTCCCACAAATAATAGTTTTATTTTTATCTACATTGCGAGACATAGCCACCACTACTTTTTCCATCATAGCCTTAGATATGCCCATTGCATTGATAGGATATACAGCTTTGTCTGTGCTTAAACATACAACACGCTTCACTTGATTTTGAATCGCAGCTTCAAGAACATTCTCAGTCCCTAAAACATTGGTTTTCAATGCCTCCATAGGGTGAAACTCACACGAAGGAACTTGCTTTAATGCAGCTGCATGGAAAATAAAATCTACCCCACGTGTAACATTCCAGACAGAGCGATAGTCACGGACATCGCCAATATAAAACTTCAATTTTAGATGTGGATATAATTTACGCATATCATCTTGCTTCTTCTCATCGCGCGAGAAAATTCTAATCTCTTTCAGGCCAGATTCCAACAGACGTTTGAGCACTGCATTGCCAAAGGAGCCTGTGCCTCCTGTGATTAAGAGCGTTGAATCATTAAATATATTCATTTATTTTTTCTCATTATTCAATTGATCTGAGATTAAAACCTTTAACTCAATCAACCATTATTTTTGTTTAAAGCCAAAGCTATACAGTCTATATGCAAAAAATTATTATACTATCTAACTCTTTAGTTAGCTAAATAGTGTTTGATATGTAGATCTAGGTTATGAAGTTTACAATGAAGACCTGCTTTTTTTCTGTATTCACTGGCGAGGGAACTATAGTAATCATGTTATTTACATATCCGTAAAAATCGATGAGTGAGTTAACATTATTATTAAACACCCTTAATATTTACTCTCACTGCTTTACCGTCATACTTCTTAACTGAATCAAAACTAATGACAACATTATTGCTAGCATATGTACCTGCTGGAAATACACCTACCCCGAAACGAAAAATACGTTTGTCTAGACCATCGTGTTCAAAACTAGCTATCTTCACCCATTTTTTAAGTTTCCTGCTTGCGAAAACATGAACACTGTTATCAGTTAAGGAGGGGCCAGGTTCCTGAGCAGTGCAAACCAAGTGTACACCATCTTCTGTCTTGGTATAGTAATACACTGGTCCAGGAAAGGACTGTCCAAGAATAATTTCCCCACTTTTCTTATCAAGCCTCACGCTCCGCGATTCAATCAAAGGACTATCCATGATCCAATGCACATAATGTTTATCTATAAATGCTCCAGTTGCCCTGTAGGTTTGAGAACCATCTCCGAAAAACTTTAAATCTTTAAAATCAGAGTCAGAATTAATAACATAACATTCTCCGTCTGCGTCTCCAGTAAAAGTCCATAGGCGATCTTCATACTTATCCCAGATGCAACAGTGCACATGTCGAATTTTGTCTGGCTGAAATTTATATATTTCTTTCCAAGAAAGGCCAGCATCAATAGTCTTATATATTTTTTTCCCAACAGAGTGAGGTTGACCATACTCACCAAAAATAAACGTAGCAGGATCAATCTCAGCAATAGTATTATGCATTGGATTTCTGCAGTTCATCATTGTTAAAGTCTTTTGTAAATGACCTTTATTAGACCAATGATATACAGAGCCTTGCCAAAATATTATGTATCCATCACCCGTTGGGACAACGCAACACTTATCTAGGCGTAATATACGCCTAAGTAAGCGAGACTTTGACAACAGAGACTTAAAAAAAGATATTGGCAAAGTTACTTGCCGATCATTTTTACCTTTTAAGTAGACTATATTAGCTTTAGAGTAGATGTTTAATTCGTCCGATTTATAATGCATAAACTCATATGGCAAGACCTCCAATAGATTGAGATTGGAAGAAATTTTATCATCAGATTTTTTCAAAAAACTAAATCCTCTAAGCCGATTAATTACCAAATAAGCTCTATATGATAAGCGATATAATTTATACAAAAGTTTTGGATTTGCTGCCACTATTCTGCTATAAAATATTTTATTTGGTGAGAACTTTAATTTATAGTCTCTATTACCCATCATATCAAATGTTTTATATCCCTTTTTCTCAAAATATTTAATAGCATACCAAATCATCGATTCGTTTGGCCTAAATTGTTGACCATAAGTTGTACTCGCACCAGCCCAGTAGTAGCATGTATCATTAAGTCCAAAAAAAATAGCGGATGCAATCGACTTAGAATCGTTATCTTTTGCTTTAAGACAAAGCAGATCTATTTCACTAGTGGAAATATGATTCAACATATTTTTTATACGATTATACGAATGTGTTGGCACCATGCCCTGCCGCTCAAAAACCTGAGATAATTGTTTATAAAATAAGTTAACAAAGTTCAAGTCAGGGGACTCCTCAGAAATAACCCCGCCTTTAGAATCAAATTGTCTCAAGAATGTGCGGCAATCCCCTTTGAGATCTTTATATAAGTCATCGATTCCTTTGTTAAGATCAATGATAAGAGAGTCAACTTGTGAAATTTCATAACCTTTAAATTCTGATATTCCTGAAACTTCTAGCTTAGAAATTATTTCAAAGTAGGACGTTGGAAATTTGTTAAATAAGTAACCGAGCAAACTGGAAATTAGTGATCCTGAAATCTTACCATTACCAATAATACCCATATATGATGTTCCCCATCCAGGAAATGGTGATCCTATTATTCTAACTCCATATTTTTTGAAAGCTATACCAATAAAGTAATGAAGTTCTCCGTTTGAGTGTTTAATACTTAGCCCCACAAATTCACCACCAACTTCATCTATTATAAAATCTAACCAAGATTTATCTACATAGGCAAATCTAAGCCCCTTAGATTTTAAGTCAAACATCAACTCTTCTTGACTTATTTCATCAATAATAAAATCAGTCATTTTTTCTCATCATATATTCTAGAAACCTTTTCCATACAGTTAACATAATTAAATTTATCATTTATTAGTTTGATATTGTCAAAACGAAATGGCGAATCCAAGTTTTGAAAGGCATTACATAATGCTGTATATAGTTCAGTATGAGAGGATGCTTCAAATAAAAAACCATTAACATTATTGGTTATTACTTCAGAAATTGAAGTTAGATTACTCATTACTGGTACCATGCCACATGACATCGCTTCTAACATACTGTTTGGAAGTCCATCTGATAACATGGGAGAAACAAATATTGAGTGGTTTCTCATAAGCTCTGACAACTTTTTTGATCCAGAAAAATCTAATAAATTCACTTTAGCTCTATGCACTTTATGCTTATCTAAAAGGTGAGTGAGTTGCGAATGTGTAACAATTGGCGACATAATCGTTAGAGATACATCTTTAAAATTTTCTTGTAACATTTTATAACTAATTATTAGCGTCTCAATACATGTTACGCGACTTAAGCCTCTACAATATAAAAGACTGTGCGTTCTACATAGCTCACTCGATGGGTGAAATATATTCATGTCGACGCCACCATTACCAGGAAAAACAAATCTAGGTATTTCTAACTTCAAGCCATGCTTAATAGCCAAGTCGATATCCCTATGACAATCTGAAAAAAAAGAACCTGTTTTTTTTAAAGTTATTTTCGTTAATATACGATTAATAGTGCTGTTTTTTGCAGTATCAATAAAATCCGAACCCCAAGAGCTCACTATGAAGTGTTTATGCCCTGAAAATGCAGCCAAATATCCTTCATTGGGAATCCTTAACGCATGAACAACATCTGGATTAATTTGTCTTATTAAGAACTTAACTCTAATACTTTGTTTGAATAAATCTAATAACTTAAGCAGCCCCCATAACTTAGCCGCCCACTCAACTCTGAGAAGGAAGGCTAACAACCTTGACATCAGTTTTCGCTGATTCAATTGATTGGCTTCATCTGAAATTAATTGCTTTGACATACGGAATTTCCCTGGTAACACAATCGTTTTAATTCCAGGTAAAGGATCGCAGTCATAGGTTGAAATTAAGATGGTTTCACTATTATTTACGAAAAACTTAATCCAGCGTTTCGTATGATCAGACCTCCCATCAGCAATAAAAACTATTTTTCTCAAATTTCCTATCTCTAGAGTTTTTTAAATAATTCTTTAAACACCATCATCAGATCATTTTTCTTCAATGAAAGGGTATGTATTAAATCATCTTTAATTTTAAAATTATTTTCGATTAACTTATCAAAAACATTAATTAATTCACGACCGCTGTAGCGAATAAGTACATACTCTTTCATACCTAGAGTTTTAAAAACACCAAGAGCTTTTGTTCCATGATAGGTAATGCAAACCGAGGGTACATTTTCACTTAAAGCGAAAATCGTCGAATGTAAACGAGTACCAATGAAAAATGTCATTTTTTTATAAATGTTTTTAAGGTGTAAAGCATGGTAGTCATCTCCAAATACAACAACATTCTGTTTAACAGCATCTGGTAACCTTTTATAAACTTCAAAAGAATTATCGATATCATTATCTATTGTCACGTGAGGAAAGATATATATTTTAGCGTTATACTTACTAACACAATAATTAATTGTATCAACAAACATATTTATATAATCTTGATTAAGACTGGCTTCTACATCCTTAATTGTCATACCAATAGACATGCAATCATTTGGGATTATTAAATTAGTAGGTAATTCAATATTTTTAGTAAAAAACGCAATATCTGTTGAAACGTACCTTATGTTTGGCAACTTAATGTAATCATATGAATCAATACAAACATCTTCTCTAAGCACAACTGCAGAGCACCTTGTCAGCACTAAGTTTGTGAGAAACCGTGTTATAAAACCACTGTAAGGGCCTATAGATTGGCACAGAATAAATGGTGGTTTTCCTAGTTTGATGCACAAGATAAAGATGTAAAGAAGCCTAATTAGAGCAATCTGTGATCGTATACTGTGATCTGAACAGATAAAGCTACCTCCCTTGCTTATAACATAATCAGAATTACAGATAAGGTCGATGGTAGTCCGTTCTTTGGATGTATACATAACCTTGATTAATTTTTTAGGTAAAAGCAAACTTATACAAATTCTAATAGTGTCATAAAAAAAACGGATTATTTTCATTAAAGTAGAATGACTTTTTCCTATATTAACAACACCGAAAATTGAAGGTAGAACAGGAATATAGTCATTAAGAATTTTATGCTCACTAGAATACAATGGGTCAGAAGCGTTATAAGTTGAAACTCCAGTAATATCCGCATTTTGATCGTGCTCTTTTAGCAAGTTTATGGTGGCAATAATAATTGCTAAATCGCCACGATTATTGTCCGAATAACAGTTTATTAACGCATATTTCATATGAGACTTCCTTTTTTAACTTTGTTGGTTTCGTAACTACTTTTATTTATGCAATGATTGACCAAAAATGGCCACATTACTATGAATATAGGATGCGAAAATGCATGACTAGATATGGTTGATACCAAAACGGCACCATAAAAAATAATATGGATCAAAGAATCATGATAATAATACACCTGCCTTACTATAAGGTAGATAAATGTTAATGGAAATATTATCGTTAGCTCAACCCACGTCTGCAATATATAACTTTCAGCAACTAAGTTAGTTTTGCTATCTAAGTTATTGATATAGGAAGGTCCGCCTCCTAAAAACCAATTCATATCAGAGTATATTTTCGCCCATATACTTAGCCTACCATCTTCTTCTTCCTCAAAAATTCTTGTAAGTCCAGTGACATGTTCAATAATTCTTGGTAACTCGAATTCGAAAAAAAAGATATACAAAAGATATCCCGTCAAAAAAAAAGTAGCCAAATATAGAGTGTTTATAAAACTCGCCCTAAAAATATAAAATGCATACATAATAAAGATCAAAACAGCAATTTTTCCACCCGATAGAAACGCTCCAAGCCATAAAAAAGCTAGGACGAAAGGCCCTATTTTTTTTTCTCTAAAAGCTGTTAATGCTAGAATACTTAAAGCTGAAAAAGCTGCCCATACTTGGGGGCTTCCTAATATTGAGGTTGCCCTAAAATATAACATGTAGGATGTAAATGGTTGATTCTCGGAATATTCGAATAATTTGGAGCTTTCTGTTGGAATCAAAGACCACAATGTTGGACTAAAAAAATATTGGACATAAGCTAAAAACGTAATTACCAACAAAAGGAAGTACCAATAATCATAATAAGAAGCTAGAATTTTTACTCTGGACGAAATCATTAATATGCCAAAAGAAAAAGGCAGAAAATAATGCACTAAAGCTTTTATGATATCCTCCGGCATAGTATTAAACACTATTGAAGATATTAAAAGCATACAAATATTAAAAAAAAACAAACTCATTAAAATGCTAATATCTAAATTTAATCTATGTCTTTTAAATAACAAAAGTGCAAGAACAGCTAGGAAAAATACTAACCAATAAAGAAAATCAATACCTTTATAAGCGAGGACTGTAGCAAAAGTACCAAAAGAGATGACTACAAATGGAACCATTTCTAGTATTTTAATATTTATATTAAAACGCAACCTAATCCCCCAATACCTCATCAATCAAGCGTTCAACAGCCTCGGTTTCTGATTCTTCTGTAAATAGCCACCGGTTCAATGCATTGGAATACATAACTGGAAAGTTATTTGGATTTGATAAATATTCCGTAAAGTTATCGACAAGATCACCTGTCAGCTTAAGAACATAATTTTCAGTTAAAAGATATTTCTTTATATGATCATTCTCATAGTAGAAAGTTGAGTTACTATAGCCGATAGCTTCTCTTATATCAATTTGCAACACTGGTAAATTGGCAGCTGCCGCATCCAAACCAAACGTTGTAAATGCGTTAATAATAAATTCAGCTCCAGATACCTCTGAAAATCGCGATGCATTATAATCGTCATCTAAGAAATAGTTAGCAGGCGCATCAGCCTCTTGAGACTGCATTGATCCAATTCGCGTGTTTGGAAATCTTTTTAAAACATCATCGAACTCGCCAAACTCTCCATTTGGTCGAGGTTTAAGAAGCAAGTCCCAGCCTGCTAACTCTGCAGCTTTTGCTAAATCCTGAATTAATTTTTTTTCTAGCTTTATAATAAGAGGTGGGCTAAACCTTCGAGTGGCTGTCACGCAATAAACACAAAGCTTCCGCTTACCTATAACATCACATGAAAGCTCCTTACCTAACTCAATGTTTCTTGCGTAGCGCAGCTTTAAAGGCCAAAATACATGCACAACCTGGTCATGCTGGTGTGTAATCCAATCTTCTCTCAAAGAGGAATTCCAGGCAAACACCATATCTGAAGCGTATCCATTAGGCTTTTTAACTGCATGATCCCAACTCTCCATCACTGTTACTACTTTCTGGGATTTTAGGCCTAAAAGGTGTGGGCAAGAATTTTGGGTCGCAACTAGTACCGTGCTTGAATCAAATGGATTTTTTAAAAAAGCAGTCGATAGTTTTGATAGGGTTATGTTTACTTTATGATCAGGCAACTTTGGAAAACGTTTTGCTGTTCCCAAAACCATTCTTTTAAATAGACTCGCTTCTTCACGTGCATTTTCATATCGTTTTAAAGATCTAAATAGAAAATCTTCACGGGTAAAAAAATACAACACAATTAAATGAATGAGGTATCTAAATCTATTTTTTTTTAAAATGGAATCTAGTTCTTTATAAACAATAAGATCGCTTTTGGGCAGATCAAGCTCTACATTTTTTATGATAGATTTAGGCGCAAATACAATTACGTTGATGTCTCTATTTATCAATGAAGCAATTATCGGTGAGAACAGATATCCGTATATCCGTGCATCAATTAAAATTGAAATACTACTATTATCACTTGTCTTACTATACATTTTTTTTATAAGTTAATTATTTACCGATATTCTTTCAATAAAAATTTCATAAAGAAGGAACATCTCATAATAGTTATGGCTACTGATCCAAATAAAGACGAATAAGCAGCTCCCATTATTGAATATTTTGGAATTAAAAGAAACATCATGATAATTATAGATGTGATACCTATAACACCTATAATTGATGGAACACTAGGTTTTCCGATAGCAAACATTAAGCTATTAATTGGCATTGATACACCAAATACTATAGCTGAGATCACCAAGATTTTAGCTGGAGATATAGCAGATGAAAAATCGTTTCCAAATACAAGAATCAAAAAGTGATCAATGAAATAAAAGCTAAATACTATAAATACTAAGCCTAATATAAGTATCAGACCCATTACTTTTAAACAAATTTGTATATTTAAACTTCGCTCATTATCACAAAACACTCCAAAAATATATCCAGAGAATGCAGTGGGAATGGTAATAACAATATTATAAAATGTTTTAGCTATTGAATATATTCCAAGAATGTATACATTTGACAGTAAGGGAATCGCTAAATTTTCTATCCGACCCAAAATAATTGAAGATAAACCAGCAATGTAGCCCTTAAGCGCATATGAATATATTGTTTTTAATTGGTGATACCTTATTGGGCTTATAATTTGATTAGATATTATCTTTTTTATTATTAAGAAATTAACAAGCGTATCAACAAAAACTAATATAACTACTGGATGGATTTCTTTAGTGGCCTTACCCAAATATACGCAAAGGAAACCAAATATAATTGCAACACAATTTAGTATTATATAATTTCTATAGGCACTTATATCACCTATTGCAAGTAGATATGCAGCAATAAATAAACTTAATGGGGTCACTAAGAAGTATAGCAAATACAAGATTATTAATTGATATATCTCGTAGCGATAAATTGAACTAAGCAGGTCCGTAAAATTTATTAGCGCCAATATGGAAACAAGGCTTATAAAAACCCCTACAATCAAGTGTGATATAAGGATATAAACACTTTGTTTGACTGAAATTAACTTGTGTTTTATTTGATAGACTAGAGAGTTTACAATACCTAGCGAGAGTATGATCGACGTAATCGCTGTAATTGAAGTAAACAGTACATACTCACCACGTCCCTGCGGGCCATATAGATTTGCAATGAAAATACTAACAAGTACTGCAGTAATCTGTCGAATTCCATTGTTAGCAAATACATAGGAGGCTTTATAAATCAGATCTTTAGTTTTCATAGAATAATGTTTTTAACCTGTATACTGGAGGATTTGAAGACTAAAGATATTTTTATATGATTTTCTTACTAGATTACCTAGAAATCAAAGAGTGAAGTAAATAGAAGGATATCGGAGCAATAATCACGATCTAGCCTTTTGTTTTGTGCAAATAAATAAAGAATGCTATATCTAAATATAATGCACACCTTCACATGATTAAATTACATATTTTCAATGCGATGAATTCCTCAGTTTTATGCATTGAACTATATGTAGCCCCAGAAATATGGGGCGTAATTATACAATTCTCATTTAACGATGCTGATATTAATTTTTCTTTATTACTTTGAGTCTGTTCGTTTTGAAGAACATCTAAAGCCACACCTTTAAAGTGTCCGACAGAAATCTTATCAATCAAATATAACTCATCTACCAACTCGCCTCTTGCCGTATTAATAAAATACTTCCCTTTAAGGGAATCGATATAATTTTTGCTAAAAAATTCATGGTTACTCTTAGAATATGATGCAGATAAAATAACAATATTTGACATATCTATCAGTTGAGCTAGCGTAGTAATCCTTACAGCATTATTTTTTTCTTTAATTAAGTCGTTCGTGTCATAAAAGAAAACGGAACTACCGAACGCTTGAAAGTATTTTGAAAGTAATTTTCCTACTCTACCAAATCCAACAATTCCAATGGTATTTTTATAGAGCTCAAAACCCTTACAGTTGTCTCTATTCCAAGATTCATTATTATCTGATAAGAAACAATGTTTATAATTTCTTAACAGAGATATTGTCAAACCGATTGTGTGTTCAGGAGTTGCTCTAATAGTAGATAAAAAATCAGTTTCACCCTTTAGCGAAATAACTTCAATATTTCGGGCTTTACATTCTTTTAAGTCAATATGATTTAACCCTGTAGTCGGTGTACATAGATACTTCAAATTCTTAGCCATGCTAATAAAATCTTTAGAAATTGCATAACCTAATCTAATGAATAGAATGTCTTTATCACTCAAAAATGTATTTAAATCTGAACCACTAAAGTTATTTACCTGTCCAATATTATCTAATTTTTCTATGGCGATACTGGAAAAATCAGAGGGCTCAAGAATTCCAATTTTCACAGAAAATTCCTCAGGTATTCTAAGTCGCTATAGCTATCGATATTAATTGAGTTTGTTTTACTCATTTCAAAGAGCAGCGGTGTTGTGGCAATTATCTTATTAGATTTTTTAATGTAGTCTGTTTTAGTAATATAAATGGCTCCATTTCTAATATAGACTGAATCATGTTCCTGTCGCCTCACACCAACGTTATGATTCTTATCAAGAGGATGCGCTATATCACCGTTCTTATGATACATAATCAACCTGTTGATGGTCTCCTCCTTATAAGCTGATATCAAACTATCACATGGCTGTGCAATAAAAAAATCAAGGGAGTTCATTAGATCCTCATAATTCCTTAGGGGCGAAGTCGGCTGCAAGATAATTACAGCGTCGTAAAAAAAACCTAATTTTTCATAATGGGATAGTGCATGAATAATAGAATCGATTGTCTTAGAACTATCATTCGAGATTGATGACGGCCTTAAAAAAGGGATTTCTGCACCTAGAGATTCAGATATATCTGCAATTTTATGGCAATCAGTTGATACAATTACTCTTTCGACAAGCTTGCTCTCCTTAAGTTTTAAGGCGGAATCAATCGTATATTGTATTAACGGTTTGCCACAAACATCAATAATATTTTTATTTGGTATTCCTTTAGAGCCACCTCTTGCTGGAATAATAACTAAAAACTTCATAGAACATCCTTATTTTACACCCCAAACTAAAAAAGCATTGCCATAGCCTTCTTTACAAAGCCAAGGGTGTGTTCCAGTATTTTTTTGATTCTCATTTAATATTTTTTTGAAATGTCGAACAAGTTCCAGTTCACTTTTTTTAGGCATTAAAGAGAATGGGAAATCAATTGAGTGCGATATCATTGGCAATGGATATACACCACTCGCTTGGACATTTTTAAGACCCAGTCTTTCGAGTATTGGGATATATCTTTCCGAACCATGATCTGATCTAAAGATTTCTTCTTTGTTTAGCTCAGTAGCATGATTCTCTTGATACCCTTTGAGTACTTCATTGATCCATGCATAATCTTTTTGGACATTATTTGAATACTTCGGGACTATATAACCAAACCAGATACCTCCATCAGCCAAGACTCTCATTTGCTCCTTCAAGGTTGTTTCAACATCCTCAAAGTGTTCCAGCAGTCCAATCGAGTAAATGACATCAAAAGAATTATCAGTTATGTCAAGGTCATTTGCATCTCCAACCAAAAATTTTGCATCTAGCTGGTTTTTTGAAAATATTTTCTCTGCAGTTTCTAAAACCTTTTCCGATAGATCTACGAGGGTGCAGTCATAACCAGCATCACTAAAATAACAGGACAAGCTCCCACGACCACAACCAATTTCCATTACTCTTTTTCCACCATTGTAAAGCGGTTCTTTATCCATTAACTCGCTAAATAAAGTCCAGTGGTTCCTGAACGCTAACTGGATTTGGTTTTCAACTTCGCCACGAACCCAATGAGTATAATTAGATTCCTCTCTAGCTTTCCAATTTGCATCGAATGCATCAGCATCACCTTTTATAATTGATGACATTTTCTACTACCTCCTTTAATATAATATTCAATAAAATTAAAACCCACATATAAATAAACAGCTAAATTCTCCATATAAAAAAATTTTAAGATAAGTAAGATACCTTATATTAAAATAACTAATATGTAATGGTTTTGTGAAACCTAAGCTCACATGTTGCCAATACATCTGCGATTTCTTGACCTGCCGTACCATCTCCATAGATATAATCTGGCTCATAGTGAGACCGACTTACCTGTTTATTAATAGCATCACTAATCGAAGCTATATTATAATCACATTCGATTACGTTCTTCGATTTTTGCCTTCTGTTCTGTCTAGTTCCAATATTCACAACGGGAACTCCTAAAAATGCACACTCTCTAATCCCTACACTAGAGTTGCCAACGAGACACATTGAATTTTTAACTAGTCGCAGAAAATCTACAGGGGTCATATTTTTGAAAAAGTGGACATTGTTAAGTTCATGATTTTCCCTAAAAGCTCTCATTCCTTTAGCAGTTCCATCGCTTCCGGCATCAACGTTTGGCCAAAACCAAAATGTTTGAAGATCTAACTGTTTGATTGCCTCAATCGTTGACTCAATGTGCTCCCTTGATTTTTCTGATTCGTTTGTTACTGGATGTTGCATGACAACTATATATCCACTTTCCCATTTGATATCAGCACCTACTCCACCATATTTTGTCATTGGGTTAAAGTCCAAATCTGGTTCCTCTAAAACAATTTTAGCGATATCCATAGAAGGACATCCTGTTGTTGTTATATTCTCAGGATATTCACCTAGCCTCAAAACCCGTTCATGAGCTTCAGAAGTTGCAACTAGATGAATATCTGCAAGTTTAGTATTTGCATGCCGGACTTTTTCGTCAATATTTCCTGTTACCTCTCCACCCTGAATATGAGCCAATGGTATGTTTTGGTATGAGGCAGCGATCGAAGTTGCTATTGTTTCAAAGCGATCTGCAATTGTTACAACCACATCAGGCTTAATATTTTCAAAAGTAGTACTCAGTTCCATTATCCCCAGACCAGTAGTTTTTGCCATTGAGCTTGGTGATTCTCCTTCAATAACATTATAAATTTTATCTGTAATAACGAAGCCATCAGATTCTATAACTTTTAAAACACTACCATACCGATCAAGAAGGGATGAGCCAGCTAAAACCAGTTGTAACTCAAGTTTAGGGTGATTATTTATGGCAATCAACGCGGTCTTAATTCTTGAATAACTAGGTCTAGCCGTAATAACAACACATACTTTTCTCTTATTCATTCAATTTCCCCTTTAAAAAGATAGAGTATTTCTTATAAAAAGTCTTCAACACTTACAAAATCATCAAAGTTTCTATCATCTTTGAGAGTTTTCCCAACCAACTGCTTAGCGTGTGAAACATCCATTCCACCACCTGGCTTTTTTAATGCAAAACTATCTTTACTAAAAACTGATCCTGCTTTCATGTCTTTTGTGTAAAAAGCACTTCGCGAAAACAATTCCTTGGTAGCTTTTCGCTCCTCAGCGGCTTTGTTCTTATTAATGCTATTAGCTAATCCTCTTTCAACGAATCGTACACCATCCACAAGTTGCTTAAGTTCAGTCATATCTAAAGAACTTTTTGTATCAGGACCAAATGATTGCTTGGAAAAAACTGAATGAACCTCTATTAACTCTGCGCCCAGTGCTACTGCTGCTATAGAAGGAAATATAGTGCCTGAATGGTCAGACAAACCAACAGGACACTTATACCTTTGCTTTAATTCAGCTAAAACATTATATCCAATATCATTTGCATCGCACGGATATGATGTTGTGCATTGAAAAAGAGACAGCTTATTTCCCGCAGTTGTTATCCTTCCCACCGTATCATCTAGCTCATCATAACTGGACATGCCACTAGAAAGTAAAATTGGTTTTTTAGTCGCAATTATTTCATCTATCAATTCAAAATTACTTACATCTCCAGATCCTATTTTGAAGGCAGGAACATCCAACATTTGCAGTAATTCAACAGCTTCTATAGAGAATGGAGTAGATAGAAACTCCAAGCCTACATCTTGTGCGTGAGCTGCTAAATCGCTCCACTGCTGAAAGGTAAACTCCATTCGTTTCCAATAGTCATAACGTGTAACATCCTGAGGGAAAACCTTTACCCTGAACTGCTCATGCCGAGTTGATTCGGCATGAGCTATGTGAGTTTGAAATTTTACTGCATCAACTTTTGCATGAGCCACAGCATCAATATAGGCATGAGCCGATCCTAGACTGCCATCATGTGCCTGCCCTATTTCTGCAATGATATATACACTCATAACAAACTTATAATATATTTATATGACATAAAAGAGACAGCTTAACTTTTGCTACAATTTCCAAGTTGGGTTTTCCACGATATTTTTTATATCGATAACTATAGCGTTTGAATTAGATAGCTTCGTATATTCCACATTAGAATATTTTTTAAAGCATTCATGAGATACTGCAACTATTATTGCATCATAGGTTTTATTGCGGCTTAATGGGTCTTCCAAGAACTTGTATTTATTATGTTCTATCATATTATTTTCTACCCATGGATCATATAACTCCACATTAGCTCCACAACTAGAGAGTTCGTCTACAATATCTAATACCTTAGTATTTCTCATATCAGGACAATTATCTTTAAAGGTGGCACCTAAAACTAATATTTCAGATGCTTTGATTTCAAAACCTGCCTCAATCATCTTACTTTTTGTTTTTTCAGCAATGTGCTTACTCATCCCATTATTTATTGTTCTAGAAGTCAAAATTAAATCAGGTATATAACCAACATCTGTTGCTTTATAACTAAGATAATATGGATCTACACCAATGCAATGCCCTCCTACAAGCCCAGGTAAAAACTTAATAAAGTTCCACTTAGTTTCTGCAGCGCTAAGAACTTCATGAGTATCAATATCCATTCGATCAAATATAATAGCTAACTCATTTACTAGAGCTATATTTACATCACGTTGGATATTTTCAATAACTTTGGAAGCTTCAGCAACCTTTATGCTAGGCGCCATATAAGTTCCAGCGTCAATTATTGTTTTATATAAATCATCAATTTTCTTGGCAATTTCAGGTGTGGAACCTGACGTCACTTTTAAAATATTCTTTATTGTATTAGTCTTATCCCCCGGGTTTATTCGTTCAGGTGAATATCCACAATAAAAACTTTTGTTAAATACCATACCTGAATATTTTTCTATTTCTGGAACACATACATCTTCTGTAACTCCAGGATATACAGTCGATTCATATATAACAATATCATTTTCCTTCAAAACACTTCCAACGAGCTGGGAAGCACTAATTAAAAAATTTAAATTTGGTAAGTTATTTGCATCAATGGGTGTTGGAACTGTAACAATATATATATTACAGTCTTTAATAGCATCCTTATTTGATACAAATACTAAACTTTCTCCTAAATTTTTTAATACATCAGGGCTTACTTCATCAGTTTTGTCCACACCATTTTTTAATTCAGATACTCTATTTTGATTGATATCATAACCAATCACTTTGTATTTTTCTGAAAAAGTAACAGCAAGTGGGAGACCCACATAGCCTAAACCAATTACACAAATTTTTATTTTCATCATATTTATACTGATTCTAAAATTAAGTTAAGTAAATCTGTATAGATTCATAATTCACATACAACATTTAATTAATATCTATCTAATGGTTCTAAATTTTTTTAGTTGGATTGGTATTGATTCTAAATTACTTTTTAAACGAAAAGAGTGAAGAAAATATAGCGCATGCTTTCGATCGAAAATTTGTATCTAATATAATATCAGTTTCCTACTTTTAAGTATAAAGTTTTTTGTTAATTATATTCATTGGTTGATCCGTGACGGATAATCAGTTAATGACCTTTCTGTCAGCGAAGTATGAATGCGCCGCCGTGGTTTCAACCACCAGAAAGCAAGCAAATCTTTTTGTGGCCCTGACCCTGTTTCTATTAGTTAGTGAGAATTTAATTTGAAAGTTTCTAGTGAGGAAAATCCTTTGTATCAAAACGAGACAACTCATATCTGTTCTGAGTGGAAAAATTAGCTGACCCAACTTTAGTAGTAAGTGCAAGTGCACAACCTGTTTTTTCTAAAATAGACAAGGTTTCTTTATTATATCCACCGTATGGATAACACATTATCCAATTATCCAAATCGCCTCGTATATCACATAGTGCACTAATAGATTTCTTTATCTCTATTTCTTGATCTTCAGTGGACAGTCTATTCAACCACATGTGTGATGCAGTATGAGACCCTATATGAAACCCTCTCTGATGTAATGAAATGAGATCATCTTTAGACATGTATAACTCACTTGATACTTCTTTTTCGGACCTTCCAACTACGTTTTCAAATATATTAGTGAGAATTCTTTTCCTCACATCTATTGGTAAATCTACTTGCAACATTCGCTTGAAAAAAATAACTTCTTCTGTATCGTATCTGCTTGACTTATTGATGGAAGTCCAAAAATGATCGAAATCAGATTTAGTCAAGCCCTCAGACAACATCTCATCAAAAAGAAGTTTCAATAACAACGCATCATTTTCTATAGTTGCCAGAATGTAATGAATTTTATTCACATCTAATAGCTGATTATTCTCATAGCAGTCTGACACTGGAAAAAATGATGCGTCAACTCCATATTTTTCTAAGATGGGAGCCACAAATTCACAATGATCCTTGTATCCATCATCAAATGTAAGCCATACACTGTCACTTGGTAAGACATTATCGCCTAAAGCAGCATTAACTATGTCATTAGTTGATACAACTGTCTTTTCTTCTAAGAAATATTTCAACTGCCTCTCAAATCCATTTAACTCAAGCCCTTTAATATTTGGATAGGGAGAGTCTTTGATGGGTCTCACATAGTGATACATCACTATGTCACATTTCACTTCTTAGCCTCAATAACAAACGAAGAAGAATTTGGGATATATCGAAAATCTGATTGACCTTCGATTGAGATTAAGTCAGAGATTTTCTTTCTAAGGGTTTTAATTTTATTATCATTAATGATAGGAAGAAAAGCATGGTAATTGACTGGGTAGATATTTGTAACTTTAAACCCATGACTTTCGATTCGTTGCATTAAGTCACTTGGAGTGAATTGAAATCTTGTTTCTACCCCAATTGCAGTCAAAGGATGAGTGTCATTTTGAATAAGACTATTTGAACCAACATAGCCACGCAGAGATTCCAAATACTCGTTTGTGTTAGTGGATCTAATACAGATACTTGATTCATCAATTAACTCTTCTAACGAGCCTAACTTCTTTTCCATTTCAGTGTAATCATTAAATGTTGTTACGTTAAATAATCTATTACGCGAACCTATAGAGACCGCACCGTTATCAGTAGTATTTACAAAACAAAAATCTAAAAATTCATCCAATTGATCCAATGAGATATACTCTATGAAACCCATTGCGCTAATAACATCAAATTTCTTCTTTGGACTATAATCAAAGACTGATGCAACTTCAAATTCAGCTTTTGACTCAGAATCCGTTGCATTAATCTTACATTGATCGATCATTTCTCTTGCAAAATCTATACCCAATGACTCATATCCATTTTCAGCAGATTCAATTGCCAATTGGCCAGTACCGCAACCAACATCTAAAAGAGTTGATCCTTTATCATACTGAGATAGTGTGCGATGAGCAGCACGGTGCCTGTCGTTAATTGTGTGGTATACCTCATCAGAAGCTTTAATTTGCCATTCTGATGCATGTCCTTTAAAGAAATCTTTTGTCTGATTTTGTTGATTCATAATTGTCTCCGGTTTTAAGATCTTAAGTGAGAATTGTTAAAGCTGAAAATTATACAGTTTTATTATTGAAAACATAGTGCATTATAAATACTAATATGACACTTAACATACCACCCAATAGTGCCATTAAGATACAAATTAAAGCTCGTTTGGGTTCTGATTTTAGTTCCATTAGGGCAGGAGGGTCAATGTAATCAAAAACGTAAAATTGATTAGCTTCGATTAGGGTTAACTTTTTAGTTTCTTCTTGGAGTAGCTTTGCTAAAACTTGCTTAATTTCAGAATAACTAGTCATTGAAATTTGCTGATTAAGAAATTTTAATGCCTTTTCTGATTCTAATTTATCTTTTTGTCTATAATAACTATTAACCTCATTAACAATTAACTCAGCCCATTTCTTAGCTATAAATGGAGATTGGTGCTTGATTGATAGGGTGATAAAGCCAGTTTTTTTATCTTCATTTATGGTTATGTGTTTTGTTTTAAACACTAAAAAGCTTTCTTGAGCACTTGGGACTTTTTGCTGTGGATAAGAGTAGTCTCTAACCCAAGCATTAGTGCTCGTGTCGTAAATATTCTCATCAAAATCTACTGTATTTGTTTTAGGGTCCCATGATTTAACAGCCATAAGATCTGGCAGATGAATATTTATCAATATGTGATTTTCAAAAAAACTTAGGGTGCTAATCTTTTGCATTGCTTTTGCAGAATTACCCTCATCACCGCCAGAAGGTAGACTTATCCCAGCAAGACCTGCAAGTCCACTATAACTGCCAAGAGCTTTAGAAATGCTGCTAGTTGAATCCATTGGAACCAGTATAGCTTTAGATTCATATATATTAGGTAAAAGAAGGCTGTAAATAACTCCAATAATCGATGCAAAAGCTGTAACAGAAAAAATAATCCATTTCCCTGATAATAGAACATAAAAAAGTTCTCGAAGATCTATTTCAACATCAGAATCGTTGGAGCCTTCTATGGTATTTATTTCTTGCATAAAAAAATTGTTAGCTAATATATGTGTTAAGTTTATTGTATTCTTGTTTCTTTTTGATAATAAATTGTCTAGTAATGGCTGCTTTTTCCTGCATACCCTTCGGAGTTAAAATATATATGTATCCTAATTTTTGGTTTGATTTAGTAAAGTTATCTAATTTAACAAATCCAATATCTATTAATGCTTTTAGACAATAATTTACCTTTCCTATACTAAAACCAGTTTTTTTGGCTATTTGTCTTTGAGTTATATTAGAATCGCTTTCAATAATATGCATAAGATCTAATTGGTCTTCTGAGATGCCTTTATATTTGCTCATGGTAATTAATAATTTTTTTCCAGTATCTATTTGCATATATAAAAATAATTGGACTTACTTAATAGCTACCGCACGGATTTTAACTAACTGCTTTGATTAATTAATACCGTTCAACTATTGAAAATTATAGTTTATGTATTTTAAATAAACAATATTTTCAAAAAATAAGATCTTTTAATGGGATAGTGGTTCTTCTCATAGAGCCAAGAAAACTAATAAGGATGTCAACTCTTTCTTGAGAAGGAAGTGAGCAAATTTTTACCATGTTTCCCTTTAAAGAACCCTTTGAAACAAGGGCATCATTACCTATTAGTATTTTTTGGATTACTGGATTTATTTTTGATGTCTCTTCTATCATTTGCATACTTTTAATTTCTTCATTAGACATACAAGAAATAGTATCTCCGAATTTTATAATATTTTTTATGCCCTTTGTATATTTAAGAGCTGCGTAATTTTCAAGACAAGTGTTAACAAAAATGTATCCAGGAAATAGTACTTCCACTTTGGGATTAGAGTTAATCTTTTCTAATGTTATTTTTGGTAAATAATACTCAAAATTTTGATTTAGTAGATTACCTTCTACTCTTTTAACTTCGTTACTTTTATATAAAGCTATAAACCACTTTTTTTTCATATTATTAAAGCTTGGTACCCGAGGCCGGACTTGAACCGGCACGATATTTCTATCGAGGGATTTTAAGTCCCTTGTGTCTACCAATTCCACCACTCGGGCATATTTTTAGATTACTCCTCTTTATAAGTATTGTATTTAATATCTTGTTCTTTTTCTCGATCAGTAAGATCATTATACTGTGCTCTGATATTATTATTAATAGCATGAGCCTTTTTAAGAAGACTTAATTCATGGCCTATTTCTTCTGAGTATTCAACAAGCGCACTTACATCTTTGGGAAAACAAGGCCCGCCAAATCCATATCTTCCATCTGGTCCAGGCACATTCATATGCGAACTCCCCATTCTTTTATCTTTTGATAGAGCATTTATAAAATCTGACCATTTTGTTTCTGTATTCAAATTTATAAAAACAGATTTCATTTCATTGAAAAATATAACTTTAAGCGCAAGAAATGAATTAATCGAGTATTTAATAAGAGAGGCTGATTTATCATCAGTTATGATATGTTCTTTACAAATACAATTAGTATGATTTTTATAAAAATAGGATAGCTTTTTACAGTTTTCCTCTTCGCCACCAAAAATAATTATTTCAGAATTGATAAAGTCTTCTTCTGCATAATTTTCTCTTAAAAATTCTGGGTTAATAACTAAATTTTTACAAATTTTAGAAATCTCTTCTACATATTTAGGCAATATTGTACTTTTTACAACGATCAATAAATTGGAATCAAATTTATTTATTTCACTTATAACATTGTTAACGATATCAATGTTTTGGCTTCCATCGTCATTCATTGGAGTTGGTAAACAAATAAAAACAATATCAGGCTTATGATTTTTCAAGTCTTCAATATTTGTATTTAGTTTTGGATCGATTTCAATAGAATTAACATCTTCCTTAAGACCATTATGCAGGGCCTTACCAACAAAACCAAAACCAATAATTCCTATTTTCATTTAAAACAAAACTACCTTTAGAATCCTCATATAAATGTCAATTGCATATTATCTTTTGCTTTCATTTTCATCAATTCTTCCATGCCTATCTTCAAATCTTATAATATCATCTTCTCCATAAAACATTTGATATTCATTTAAATCGAAATCTGGAGGCTGAAGCCGGAATCGAACCGGCGTAAACGGCTTTGCAGGCCGCTGCATAACCACTCTGCCATCCAGCCTAAA
>MDTG01379878.1_pt1 | contig 28258 bp, 27 predicted proteins | sample 811421 | NCBI WGS metagenome assembly MDTG01 (sample SAMN05326645, study PRJNA326480) | marine metagenome | isolation source: seawater | place: Pacific Ocean: South East | collected 2011
GCCGCGCGTGAAGGCGGATGGGTCTGGCGTTGATCTTGCCAACGTCAAGATGAGCATGAACCCGTTCGACGAGATTGCGGTCGAGGAAGCGATCCGCATCAAGGAAGCGGGCAAGGCGGAAGAGGTCGTCGCCGTGTCGGTCGGCCCGGCCAAGGCGCAGGAAACGCTGCGCACTGCGCTGGCGATGGGCGCGGACCGCGCGATCCTGGTCGAGACCGAGGACGAGGTCGAACCGCTGGCCGTCGCCAAGATCCTCAAGGCGATTGCCGAGGAAGAGCAGCCCGGCATCGTGATGCTGGGCAAGCAGGCAATCGACGACGATTCGAACCAGACCGGCCAGATGCTGGCGGCGCTGATGGGCCGCCCGCAGGGCACTTTCGCCAACACGGTCGAGGTCGAGGGCGATCACGTCACCGTGAAGCGCGAAGTCGATGGCGGATTGCAGACGGTCAAGCTGACGCTGCCGGCCATCGTCACCACCGATCTGCGTTTGAACGAGCCGCGCTATGCTTCGCTGCCCAACATCATGAAGGCGAAGAAGAAGCCGCTGGATACCAAGACGCCTGCCGATTACGGCGTCGATGTCGCCCCGCGCCTCACCACCACCAATGTCTCCGAACCGCCGGTCCGCCAGGCTGGCGAGATCGTGGAAGACGTGGACGCGCTGGTCGCGAAGCTCAAAGCCCTGGGAGTTGCCTGATGACGACGCTCGTATTTGCTGAACCGCACGGCGACGCTGTCGCCGATGCCACCCTCGCCACCGTCACTGCCGCTGTCGCTCTTGGCGGGCCGGTGCACGTGCTCACCACTGCCGCTGGCGTTGCCCATGCCGCCATCGCCGGGGTCGAGAAGGTCCTGGTGGCGGACGATGCCGCCTATGCCAACGGCCTCGCCGAGAACCTCGCCCCGCTGATTGCCGGGCTGATGGACGGTTATGATGCCGTGCTGGCCCCTGCCACCACCACCGGCAAGAACGTGCTGCCGCGCGTCGCCGCGCTGCTCGACGTGATGCAAGTGTCCGACATCATCAGCGTCGAAGGCCCCAAGACCTTCACTCGCCCGATCTACGCCGGCAACGCCATCGCGACGGTCGAGAGCAGCGATCCCAAGCTGGTGATCACCGTTCGCACCACGGCCTTCGACAAGGCCGAAGCCACCGGCGGCAGCGCCGGCACCGAAACCGTGAGCGGCCCCGGCGATGCCGGTCTCTCGCAGTTCGTGAAGCTGGACGCGGTCGAGAGCGAACGTCCCGAACTCACCAGCGCAGGCATCGTCGTATCGGGCGGCCGCGCGCTGAAGGACGGCGAGACGTTCGAGCAGTATATCACCCCGCTGGCAGACAAGCTGGGCGCCGCCATCGGCGCATCGCGCGCTGCGGTGGACGCAGGCTACGTGCCCAACGATTACCAGGTCGGCCAGACCGGCAAGATCGTGGCGCCGGAAGTCTACATCGCCATCGGCATCTCGGGCGCGATCCAGCACCTTGCCGGGATGAAGGATAGCAAGACCATCGTCGCCATCAACAAGGACCCCGACGCACCCATCTTCCAGGTGGCGGACATCGGCCTGGTCGCAGACCTGTTCAACGCCGTGCCGGAGTTGACCGAGAAGCTCTGAACGCACGGCCCTGACGGCCGGACACCAAAAGCGCCTCCGCTCGAGAAATCGCGCGGGGGCGTTTTTCGTTCGAGGGCAGTTAGAAAACTTCGACGAAGAAATGGATCGTGAGGCCGACCAGCCCGCCCACCAGTGTGCCGTTGATGCGGATGAATTGCAGGTCGCGGCCCACGGCGCGTTCGATCCGCATGGTGATGGTGCTGGCATCCCAGCTTTTCACCGTGGTCGAGACAAGGCTGACGATCTGCTCGCCATAACGATTGACCACGCCAACCAGCGTCCGCCGGGCAAAACGGTTCACCTGAAGTTGCAGCCCCGGATCGCCCTGCAGCGTCTTGCCCAGTTCCGCCAGCGAGTGGCTGACCTCACCGCTCATGCCCTTTTCAGGATCGCGGATATTGTCGATCAGCGAGCAGCGCAGGCGCTCCCAGACGCCCATCCACCAGTCGGCGACGGCGGGGTTGTTGAGCAGGTCGACTTTCATCCGCTCGACCTTCGCACGGGTCTCCGGGTCGTGCTGCAGGTCGTTCGCCAGCTTCTCCAGCCCTTCCTGCACCTTACCCCGCAAGGGATGGTTGGGATCGACGAGGATCTCGGCCAGCAGCCGGTAAAGCCCGTCGAGCACGGAATTGGCGAGCCGCCCGTCCAGCCCGGTCCAGCGGATGATCGAATTGGCGCGTTCCTGCACCATGTCGCGGACCATGTCCTCGTTGTCTTCCAGCGTGAGCCCGGCCCAGCGGATCATCGAATCCATCAGCGGCTTGTGCCGCCCATCTGCAATCGCGGCTTCCAGCATCTTGCCCAGCAGCGGCGCGACATCCAGCTTCTCCGCCTGCCGCGCGAGGCCCGCCTTCACCTGTAGCCCCAGCCTTTCGGGGTCGAGCGATTCGAGCAGTTCGACGAACAGGCCAGCTGCGCCCGCGCGCAGGCGTCCCTCGGTATCGTCGCCGCGTTTGACCAGGAAATCGCCCGCCGCCTTCGCCACGTTCATGTCCCGCATTCGCCGCGCCACCACGACGGGCGTGAGGAAATTGGAGCGCAGGAACTGCGCCATGGTGTCGGCGATCCGGTCCTTGTTTTCAGGGATGATCGCCGTGTGCGGAATGGGAATGCCCATCGGGTGCCGGAACAGCGCGGTCACCGCGAACCAGTCGGCCAGCCCGCCCACCATCGCGGCCTCGGCAAAGGCATGGACATAGCCCCAGGCCGGGTGGACCGTCAGCATGTTGTGGGCGAGCAGGAAAATCCCCGCCATCGCCACCAGCAGCAGCGTGGCGGTGATTCGCATCCGGCGTGCGCGATCGGGCGGCAGGGGGGCGCCGCCCTGCATCGTCAGGCTGCCCTTACTCGGCAGGCTGAACCTCCCGGCCGCCGGGGATCTCGTCGCCCGGCTTGTAGGTCAGCAGGCGATCGCGCAGCCACGGGCCGAGCTTCTTCTCCAGACCGTCCGCCAGGCTGAAGCCCGCGGGCACGATCAGCAGGGTGAGGAACGTGGAAAGCGTGAGACCGCCGATCACCACGATGCCCATAGGCTGGCGCCACGCCCCGTCGCCCGAGAGCGAAAGTGCGGTGGGCACCATGCCCGCCGTCATGGCGACGGTGGTCATCACGATGGGCTGCGCACGCTTGTGCCCTGCTTCCAGGATGGCGGCGAGCTTGCTTGCCCCTGCATCCATCTCCTCGATCGCGAAGTCGATCAGCAGGATCGAGTTCTTCGCCACGATGCCCAGCAGCATCAGCATGCCGATGAACACCGGCAGCGAAAGCGGATAAGGCTGCCCGGTCGCCACGATGCCGGCGATATAGAGCGCGAGGAACCCACCCAGCGGCGCCAGCGCCAGGGAGCTCATGTTCACCAGCGGCGAGACGACGCGGCGATAAAGCAGGACCAGCACCGAGAAAACGAGCAGCAGGCCGGTGATCACGGCGGTGATGAAATTGTTGATCAGGTCGCCCTGCCATTCGTCTGCACCCACCGGCGCGTTGGAGACGCCGGTCGGCAGGTTCTGCATGATGGGCAAGGCATCGATGGCGGTCCGCACCGTGCCGCGGGCAACGCCCTGCGCAACGTCCACGCCCACGAAGACGCGGCGGTTCTGGTTGTAGCGCTGGATCGAGGTCGGCCCCATGCCGAGCGTGATATCGGCCACGCGGCTAAGCGGCACGGAGCCGCCCGTTGCGGTGGGCACCGGCAGGTTCTCGATGGTCGAGAGGCTGCGCCGGTCGTTCTCCGCCAGTCGCACGCGGATGGGAATCTGGCGGTCCGACAAGGAGAACTTGGCCGCGTTCTGGTCGATATCGCCCAATGTCGCGATACGGATCGCCTGACTCAGAGCACTGGTGCTGACGCCGAGGCTGGAGGCCAGGTCCTCGCGCGGTTCGATCAGCAGTTCGGGGCGCTGAAGGTCGTAGTCGATACGCGGAGCGACCGCGCCCTCGACCGTTTCCATCTGCTCCACCAGCGTCGCCGCGGTATCGTACAGCAGTTCGGGGTCGGAACCCGAAAGCATGATCGAAATGGCACGGCCCGTGCCGCCTCCGCCGCCCTGGTTGTTCTGGAAGTTCACGCGCGCATCGGGAATGTCCTGCAACACGGGCGTGAGTTCGCGTTCGAAATCGAGGCTCGTGCGCTCGCGGTCGTCGCGCAGCACCAGGCTGATGTTGCCGGACCCTTCGCGAGCAATGCCCAGCGCCAGCGCCACTTCCTGTTCCTCGCTCAGGCGCGCGGAAATCTCGTCAACCACGGCCTCGGTCTGCTCCAGCGTGGTGCCGGGCACCATGGAGATCGAGACGCGCGAGAAATCGCTGTCGCCATCGGGGAAGAACTGCTGCGGGATGCTGGATGCGATAAGGACGGTAAAGATCAGCGCGAGGAACCCGATCAGCATCATCCACACGCGGTGGTCGAGAAAGCGCGCTGCGATGTAGCGCGAGCGCTGGCTGAAATGGTTCGAAAATCCACTCATCCGGCCGACGATCAACCCGATGCCGAGGTTGATGAGGCCGCCAACGAGATAAGCCGGGATCGCCAGCAAAGCGAGCGTCCCGAACGAAGGCAGCGACAGCCCCTGTTCCGCATCACCAGCGGCCGCAGCACCCTCTGCAGCCTCGCCGCCGGAGACCAGACCGAACAGGGACGGCAAGACCAGCAGCACGAAGAAACCCACGGCCAGCGCGAGCAGGTGGTAGAACCAGCGGGTCTTCACACGGCCCATTTCCGCCCGCTTCTTCTGGAAGTTCGTGGTATCCAGCGACCAGCGCAGCACCTTCATGTAGGTGTCCATCGCCCGGCCCTCGCCGTGGTTGGCGTGGCCCTTCGCCTTCAGGAAATAGGCCGCCGCCATCGGCGTGATCATGCGCGCCACCGCCAGGCTGACCAGTACGGCGGCGACCACGGTGAGACCGAAGTTCTTGAAGAACTCGCCCGAAATGCCCGGCATCAGCGCGACCGGCAGGAACACGGCGACGATACAGAAGGTGGTCGCCACCACCGGCAGGCCGATCTCGTCCGCCGCGTCGATGGAGGCCTGGTAGGCGCTCTTGCCCATGCGCATGTGGCGCACGATGTTCTCGATCTCCACGATGGCATCGTCGACAAGGACGCCTGCCACCAGTCCGAGTGCGAGCAGGGACATGGTGTTCAGCGTGAAGCCGAGCATGTCGATGAACCAGAAGGTGGGGATGGCGGAGAGCGGGATGGCGAGCGCGGCGATGATCGTGGCGCGCCAGTCGCGCAGGAACAGGAACACGACGACCACTGCCAGCAATGCGCCTTCCACCAGCAGCGCCATCGAGCTTTCGTACTCGCCGCGCGTATAGTCCACCTCGGTGAAGAGGCGGGTGAAGGTGATGCCGGGATTGGCATCCTCGATCTGCTGCAGCACCTCGACGGCGTCGTCATAAACGCTCACGTCGCTCGCGCCGCGGGCGCGGGTGATGGAGAAGGTGACGACCTGCTTGCCGTTCAGCTTCGCCAGCGTGCGCACCTCGCCATAGGAATCGCGCACGGTGGCAATGTCCGACAGCTTCACCGAGCGGCCACCGCCCAGCGAAATCTGCGTCTGCGAAAGCTCGTAGGCATCTGCGGCGTTGCCCAGCACCCGCACCGACTGGCGCGATCCGGCGATTTCCGCCTGCCCGCCCGCGGCGTTCACGTTGAGCTGGCGCAGGGCGCTGTTCACCTGGCTGGCGGTGACGCCCAGCGACTGCATCCGGCCCGGATCGAGAATGACGAGGATTTCGCGGTCGACGCCGCCACTGCGGTTGACTTCGGCAAGGCCCTCGACGGTCAGCAATTGCTTGGTGACGGTATCGTCGATGAACCAGCTCAGCTGCTCCAGCGTCATGTCGTCCGCAGCCACGCCGAAAGAGACGATGGGCTGCGAACTGGTCTGCTGCTTGAACACGCGCGGTTCGAGGATGCCGTCGGGAAGTTCGCCGCGGATGTTGTCGATCTCGCTCTTCACCTCGTTCGTGGCCTCGGCGATGTCGGTGCCGATGGCGAACTCGATGACGGTCTGCGAATTGCCCTCGCTGGCGGTGGAGCGGATGGTTTCCACGCCGTCCAGCGTCTGAACGGCGGCTTCCACGCGCTGGGTGATCTGGTTCTCGACTTCAGGCGGGGCTGCGCCCGGTTGCGAGATCGAGATGATGACCACCGGGAACTCGATATCCGGCTGGTTCTGCACTTCCATGTCCTGGAACGCGAAGATGCCGGCCAGCATCAGGCCGATAAAGGCCAGGATGGGGACGATCGGGTTACGGATCGACCATGCAGAGATCTGCGAGAAATCCATGTCTTTACTCGGCCTGGCCCTGGGTAACGGGTCGCACAGTCTCGCCCTCGGTCAGGAAGCCACCGGCGCGCAGCACGACGCGCTCGTTACCCTGCAGGCCCGATGCCACGACGATGCCCTCGTCGCTGATCGATCCGACCTCGATCGGGCGGCGCACCACGGTGTTGTCTTCATCCACGATGTAGACATAGCTGCCGCGATCATCGGACAGGATGGCGCTTTCCGGCAGGCGCGGGGCCACCACGGTTTCGCTCGCCAGCTCGATGCTGGCAAAGCCGCCGGGGCGCAGCGCCGGGTCATAGCCCAGCGCGCAGCGAGCCGTACCCTGCCGCGTCTGTTCGTCGATCACCGGGCTCTTCTGCCAGACGGTGCACTGGAACTGCTGGTCCGTCCCGACCGGAGTAACCGTGCCGATCGCGCCGACGGAAACCGAGTCCAGCTCGACCTCGCCGATGCGGGCGAGCAGCTCCATCTCCCCGCCGCGTGCAATGCTGAACAGCGTACCCGAACCGGGGCTGACGACCTGGCCCGGCTCCACGTTACGGGTGAGCACGAGACCGGCTGCGGGGGCGACGATGTTGAGCTGGGCGTTGCGCGCGCGGCGCTCTGCCAACTGGGCGCGGGCAATCTCGACGCGGGCCACGGCGGCATCGCGGGTGGCAGTCAGCCGGTCGATATCGGCCTGGCTGATGAAGCCGCGCTCCACCAGTTGCAGGGCACGGTCGAGGTTGGCCTGGGCGAGATCGGCATCGGCCTCGGCCGCATCGATCTGCGCAGCCTGCGCGGATTCCTGCTGGCTTTGCACCGAACGATCAATCACGGCGAGCACCTGCCCGGCGCCGACCCAATCGCCCGGCTCCACGTTGACAGAGACGACGCGGCCACCTTCGCCCACCACGCCGACGGGCATTTCCCGCCGCGCAGCCAGCGTGCCGGTGGCATTGATCGCACCCTGTACCGTGCCGGCACCCGGTGCCAGCACCGTCACCGCAGGCGCAGTCGCGCTTTCGGGCGCGGCGAAGGGCACTTCTTCCTCGCCGCCCGAAAGCATCAGGGCAGCGATCAGCGCCCCTGCAACTAGAACGGCGATCACGATCCACATCTTCTTGCGACGCTCGCGCGCGGCATCGAGGCCGGATACCTCGTCCAGCTCTACGCGATCTTCGGTGTCGCTCATGTCGACTCGTGTTTCATAATTCATCGGCATCATGCCTCTTTAAGCGCGCGCCGGGCTTTTTAACATCAGGATAACCCGCGCGACCGGCCCCTTTGACCATGCCCGCGCGCCATAGCCCTTTAATGGTGCGGCGCGCAATGCAGCCTTCTGCCAAGGCACGATAGTCTCCGATGAAACGTCCGGTCCAAGCGCTCCAAAGGGGCGGAAAGCCTTGGCCTCCCGCCCCTTTGGGCAAATTGTATCATTTTGTCGTGCGCGGTGTTTAACGCACGCGGCCACGCTGGATGAGATTGACAATGCCCAGCAGCACGATGGCGCCCACGATAGCGATGATAAGGCCGGTCAGCGAGAATTCCTGCACGCTCCCGCTCACACCGAGCAAGGGCCCGGCGATCAGGTTGCCGATGACGGAGCCAATGCAACCGACAACGATGTTCCAGAAAATTCCCATCGAAGCATCGCGGTTCATCACCATGCTGGCGAGCCAACCGGCGATACCGCCCACGATCAGTGCAATAATCCAACCCATTACATACCTCCTTCGAGTTTCCCCAACGATCAGGGTTACGAAAGAGAAAACGCCGCCACAAGGGCGACGTTCCGGGCCATCTTTGCGGCCAGGCGTGAAATGTAGCTCAAACAGCCATTTCGCGCGCTCTGCAAAGGGTCAATATTTTAGCTGGCGCTCGTAAAGATCGCGGTAATGCTGGATGCGCGTGACGCGCAGGCCAGCCATGCCGGAACGATCGACCGCCCGCTGCCAGCCGGCGAATTCCTCCAGCGTCAGGTTGTAGCGCTCCAGCACCTCGTCGATGGTCAGCAGGCCGCCGTTCACCGCAGCCACGACCTCGGCCTTGCGGCGCACGACCCAGCGCTTTGTCTTGGGCGAGGGAAGATCATCGATGGTCAGCGGCTCTCCGAGGGGGCCGATGACTTGCGCCGGGCGGATTTTCTGGTTCTCGATCATGTATTTCCTCGGGTGGCCGGTGTCTCGCGGTCAGCGCGTGGTTCGTGTTCTGCCGCGTGGCCTTTGCCATTGCCTAAATCATCAGGGTTAACATCCCGTTGGCCATCGTCGTGCCGGAAGCCTTCGTGTTGTGACGCGATGTGACGCGCCGAGTGAGCATTGAAGCTGGCAAGCACGGCCTCGTCGCTCTGCGCAAGTTCGGCGCGCAATTCGCGGGCGGCGGAAAGCCGAGCCGTGAGGTCAGCCCAGCTCAATTCGCACAGCGTGCTCTCCACCGTCTCGCCAGCGGCGGAAATGCGCGAGTCGGGCGCGGGGATGGGTTTGCCTTCGAACATGGGAGAGAGGCTTAGCCCAACAAGCGTCAAGAACCGGTAAAGCCGTCCTTAACCGAACGTTGAGGCGCGACTGCGGGGTTTTGCCCGGGCGCATGCTGGTGTATGGGCGCGGCCACCATGTCCCGCATCGCAGACCTTCCCGTCTCGGTTAATGCCGAGCAGCTTTTCGACCTGCCACGCCCCGCGCCCGAGTGCCGCATCGTGGTGGCCATGTCGGGCGGCGTCGATTCCTCCGTCGTGGCGGCGCTTGCCGCACGCAGCGGAGCGGAAGTGGTGGGCATCACCCTGCAACTTTACGATTACGGAGCGGCCACCGGACGCAAGGGCGCCTGCTGCGCGGGCGACGATATTCGCGACGCGCAGATGGTGGCGGACCGGCTCGGCATCGCGCATTACGTGTTCGACCACGAGAGCAGCTTTCGCGAGGAAGTGGTCGAGACATTCGCCGACGAATACCTGGCGGGCCGCACCCCCATCCCCTGCATCCGCTGCAACATGGGGCCCAAGTTCACGGACCTTCTGCGCATGGCAAAGGAACTGGGCGCGGATTGCCTGGCCACCGGCCATTACGTGCGCCGCGTGCCGACGGAGCATGGGCCGGAACTGCACCGCGCGCTCGATCCGGCGCGGGACCAGTCCTACTTCCTCTATGCGACGACGGAGGAGCAGCTCGATTTCCTGCGCTTCCCGCTGGGCGGCCTGCCCAAGAGCGAAGTGCGCGCGATTGCCGATGAATTCGGCCTCGTCGTGGCGAACAAGCCCGACAGCCAGGACATCTGCTTCGTGCCCGATGGCGACTATGCCAAGATCGTGAAGGCCATGCGCCCCGAGGGCGGGCGCGCGGGCGAGATCGTCCACGCCGAAACCGCGGACGTGCTGGGCCAGCACCCCGGAATCATCCACTACACCGTGGGCCAGCGACGCGGGCTGGAAATCGGCGGCCAGCCGGAGCCGCTCTATGTCGTCGGCCTCGATCCCGAAGCGGCGCAGGTGCTGGTGGGCCCGAAGCGAATGCTGGCGGTGGACGCCGCGCGGGTAATCGAGACCAACCGCATCGGCCCCCTGCCCGACATGCCGCTGACGGCAAAGGTCCGCTCGATGGCGAAGCCGGTGCCGATCACGCTGGAAGGCCCTCTCGGCGAAGGCGCCGAGGTGACAATCCGCTTTGCGGAGCCAGAATTCGGCGTCGCGCCGGGCCAGGCCGCGGTGATCTATGCCGGAGACCGGGTGGTTGGCGGCGGCTGGATCGAGGGGACCGAAAAGGCCCCTGCGTCGCTTTCCTAGCCGTCCCAGCGCTCCAGAACGCAGCCGTAGCCATTGCGGTAGGTCGCGGTCGTGCTTTCCACCAGCGGCACGCTTGCCGTCACGCTTCGCGCGGCATCGTCCTCGCTCAGCCAGATCGCTGCCATGCCGGGCATCAGGTCATCCTTGCACTGGCCCATCTCGCGCCCGCCGATGAAACGGCACGAGCAGGCCGTCTTCGCCGCGTATCCGGTGCCGGCTTTCGCGTAACCATCTATGATATCGCCATAATACCAGGCGATCCCGCCACCAATCAGCACCACGACGGCGAGCAGCTTGAGCCACGGGGTGCCGCGTTTGTCGCCAGCCTTTTTAGCGGTTGCCATTTGCCAAGTCCTGCAGGAAAGGGTGTGCGCCGATGACGCTTCGATCCTCCCCTAGCCGCCTGCCTGCCCGCTCGCCAAGTGCGTTGTCGAGCCTGCTGTCTGGCATTGTGGCGATTGCCCTGCTTTCCGCCTGTTCGCAGGATGGACCGCCGCCCGAACCGCCCGTGCCGGAAGAGGCCATGGCCGCCGTGGTGGACGATCCCGGCGTCCCGCGCGAGAGCCTGGCCCGCGCCGTGGACGACCTGTTCACGGCAGACGACATCGGCGAAACCCGCGCGCTGCTGGTGCTGCAAGGCGGAGAGATCGTGGCCGAGCGTTACGGCGAAGGTTACGATGCCGAGATTCGCCACACCGGTTGGTCTATGTCGAAAAGCGTAACGGCCGTGCTGCTGGGCATGATGGTGGCCGACGGTCGCCTGCGGCTGGACGATCCGGCCCCCGTCCCCCACTGGCAGCGACCCGGAGACCCTCGCAGCGGCGTGACCCTGCGCCACCTGGTGCAGATGCGCTCCGGCCTGCGCCACGCCGAAGGGGGCGATCCGGCCTACGAATCGTCCGAGGTGCGGATGCTGTTCCTGGATGGGCGCGACAACATGTCTGGCTGGGCCGAAGCGCAGCCGCTGGAGCATGAGCCCGGCACGACCTTCCGGTATTCGACCGCGACCTCGGTAATCCTGTCCGACATTGCCACCGATACCATTGCGGAAGGCGAAAGCGCCGATGCGCGCCAGCGAGCAATGGCGGAATATGTCGAGGCCCGGCTTGCCGTGCCGCTCGGCATTGATTCGCTGGTGGGCGAATACGATGCGCAAGGCACGCTGGTGGGGGGCAGCCACTTCTGGGCGACGGCCCGCGACTGGGCGAAGTTCGGCGAGTTCCTGCGCAATCACGGTTCGGTGCGCGGCGCGCAGATCGTCCCGCGCGGGTGGATCGAGTTCATGCGCCGCGCCAGCCCGGCCTCACCGGATTATGGCGCACAGTTGTGGCTCAATCGCCCCTCCGGCGAAGAGCGGGACGTGCTGTTCGGCGGCGCGCTGGGCGAGGATATCTTCGCTGCCGTGGGCCATCTTGGCCAGTATATCGTGGTATCGCCCCAGCGCCGCCTGACCGTGGTGCGCCTCGGCAAGACCGATGACGAGAACCGTGATCGGCTGGTCGAGGAACTGGAAGATATCGTGGCGCTCTACCCCTCGAGGTAGAAGCGGCCCTCCACCACGGTCACGCAGTCACCCGACAGCACGGCGCGATCGCCTTCAAGCCGACAAGTGGCATGGCCGCCGCGCCGGGAAGCCTGGTAGGCGGTGAAGCTCTCGCGCCCCAGCCGCTCGGTCCAGAACGGGGTGAGCACGGCGTGGGCGGAGCCGGTGAAGCTGTCCTCGTCCACACCGCCTCCGGGCACGAAATTGCGGCTGATGACGTCGGTTTCCTTGCCCGGCGCGGTGCAGATGAACTGCTCATCGCCCAGCTTTGCAAGGCCGCGCAGGTCCGGATCGAGCGCGCGGATCGCGGCGCCATCCTCGAACAGGAACACGTTGTAACCATCGGGATTGCGCCAGACTTCCTTCGGCTCCGCTCCCAGCAGCGCAACGGCTTCGGGATAGTCGGCTTCCTGCGTGGGAATGGCGGGCAGCGCCAGCTCGTAGCCCGCATCGGCGCGGCACACTTCGAGGATTCCGGCCTTGCGGGTAGAGAAGGTGACGGCATCGCGACCCTCGTTCTCGCTCAGCAGCACATGGCCGGAGGCCAGCGTGGCATGGCCGCACAGCGCCACTTCCACCGTGGGCGTGAACCAGCGCAGGGCATAGTCCGCATCGCTTTCGGGCGTCTCGATCAGGAAGGCGGTCTCGGCGAACATGTTCTCGTCCGCGATGGCGCGCATGGTGTCGTCATCGGGCCACTTGTCCACGATCACCACCGCCGCCTGATTCCCCGCAAAGGGCTTCGCGGCAAAGGCATCGACGTGCCAGTAGGGGATCGACTTGCGGGTCATGGGGTATCCTTCAATTGCTCGAACTCGTTCGTTTCAGCGAGCGGGTTGCCGGGCTCGTCCACGTGGCCGCGCGGATCGATGTGGATCAACAGTTCCAGGCCGGGGAAGCGGGCGCACAGGTCTTCCTCCACCCGCTCGATGATGTCGTGCGCTTGTTCCACAGTCATCGTGCCGGGCAGGTCGACGTGGAACTGCGCGAAATCGTGGCTGCCGCTGGTGCGGGTGCGCAGGTCGTGCAGGTTGCTCAGCTCCGGATGGACGGCGGCTGCTTCCACGAAAGCGCGGCGCTTCTCCTCCGGCCATTCGCGGTCCATCAGGTGGTCGATCGCCTCGGTCGCGGCTTGCCATGCGTTCCATAGCAGCCACGCCGCGATGGCCAGGCCGAACAGCGGGTCGGCCTCCGAAAAGCCAAGGTACTGGTCGATCACGAAGGCGGCGATCACCGCGAGATTCAGGAACAGGTCCGACTGGTAGTGGACGCTGTCGGTCTTGATCGCCAGCGAACCCGTGCGCCGCACGACATGGCGCTGCCACGCGATTAGCGCGAAGGTGGCGAGAATGGCGATCACCGAGACGATGATCCCCTGCTCCGCCGCCTGCGTCTCCCCGCCCTCCACCAGGTGCAGAACGGCGCGAAAGGCGATCGCGCTGGCAGACAGGACGATCAGGATGATCTGGAACATGGCCGCAAGCGATTCCGCCTTGCCGTGGCCGAAGCGGTGCTCCTCGTCCGCCGGCTGGGCCGCCACCCACACGCCAACGAATGTCGCCATACTGGCCACAAAATCGAGCGCCGTATCGGCGAGGCTGCCGAGCATGGCGGTGGAACTGGTCTGCCAGACAGCCCAGGCCTTTATCGCGCCCAGGAACAGGGCCGTGACCATGGATGCCATGGCCGCGCTGCGGGTGAGGGAGGCGCGGGTATCGCTCATGGATAGAGCAGCGTGCTGGACCATCCGCCCGCGCCTTCGCTCGTGAACCGGCGGCGTTCGTGCAGACGGTTGGGCCGGTCGAGCCAGAACTCGATGGCCTGCGGAGCAAGGCGGAAGCCTGTCCAGTGCGGCGGGCGCGGCACCTTGCCTGCGTCTTCATAGGCGGCGCGCAGTTCGTTCACCCGCGCATCGTATGTGGCGCGGTTGTCCAGCGGGCGCGACTGGTCGCTGGCAGCGGAACCGACCTGGCTGACGAAGGGCCGCGAGTGGAAATAGGCGTCGGCCTCTTCCTCGCTGACCTCTTCCAGCGGGCCCTCGATGCGGATCTGGCGGCGCAGGCTCTTCCAGTGAAACAGCAGCGCGGCCTGCGGATTGGCGAGAATCTCCCCACCCTTGCGGCTTTGCGCGTTGGTGTAGAACACGAAACCGCGCGCATCATGGCCTTTCAGCAGCACCATCCGCACCGAGGGCGCTGCATCGGGCGACGCGGTTGCCAGCGCCATGGCATTGGGATCGTTGGGCTCGCTCGCCTGCGCCTCGGTGAACCATTCATCGAACAGCGCGAAGGGATCGGTGACGGGGATTGCATTTGCCGTGTCGCTCATGGGAAAGACGAGTAATCCCGCTTTGGGCCGTATGAAAGGCCCTGCTTGCCAAATATCATTGCCTTACCTAGCTAACACACCATGGCTGATCCCTATTCCACCCTCGGCGTGAGCCGTTCCGCGAGCGAGCAGGACATCAAGTCCGCCTATCGCAAGCTCGCCAAGGAACTGCACCCGGACCGCAACAAGGACAATCCGCAGGCCGCGGACAAGTTCGGCAAGGTCACGCAGGCTTACGACCTGCTGTCCGACAAGGACAAGCGCGCCCAGTTCGACCGGGGCGAGATCGACGCGGACGGCAATCCCACCAGCCCCTTCGGCATGGGCGGCGGCGGTTTCGGCGGCGCGCGGCCCGGCGGCAGCGGCAGCTATTCCTCGCGCGATTTCCAGGGCTTCGGCGGCGCGGAAGACCTTGATCTTGGCGACCTGTTCGAGGGGCTGTTCGGACGCGGCAACCAGCGCAGCAGCGCGCGCGGTGCTGGAATGGGCGGCATGGGCGGCGGCCCACAAGGGTTCCGGCGCCCGCCCCCTCCGCCGCCGCAGAAGGGCGCCGATATACGCTACAAGCTGTCCGTGCCGTTCGTCGATGCGGCAACGCGCGCCAAGCAGCGCATCACGCTGGCCGATGGCAAGACCATCGATCTCTCCCTGCCCGCAGGCGTGGAGGATGGCACCACGATGCGGCTGAAAGGCAAGGGCCACAAGGGCCCCGGCGGCAACGGCGATGGCATCGTCGTGGTCGATATCCAGTCGCACCCGTTCTTCTACCGCGAAGGCGACGACGTGCGGGTGGAACTGCCGATCACGCTGGACGAGGCCGTGAACGGGGCCAAGGTCAAGGTGCCGACGGTGGATGGTCCGGTCATGTTGACGATCGGCGCGGGTTCCAGCTCCGGCAAGGTCCTGCGCATGAAGGGCAAGGGCTTCAGCAAGAAGGACGGCTCCCGCGGCGACCAGCTGGTGACGCTGGAAATCCAGCTTCCCGAGGACGTGACCGAGCTGGCCGAAAAGCTGAACGGCTGGAAGGACAGCGGCAACCCGCGCGAGCAGATGGGCCTTTGATTCCAGAGGTTTGCCAAACCCCCGCTCGACAGCAAGGCTGGGGGTGCTAGAAGCGGCCGGTGATGGAGCAATCCGCAGCTCACGAGGTCGACACCGAAGACGGCCAGCCTGCAGATGTCTCGCCAGAGGCGCGGCGGCGCACAGTGCTGGCAGGCGGACACTCGCCCGCCTTCCGGGGTCGCTTCGGCATCAGCACACGCGCGTTTGAAGTCATCCGCAGGGTCGTCGTGGGCTGTTTCAACGACGGTACCATCCATGCAGGCAACCTCGCCTACATGTCGCTACTGGCGATTTTCCCCTTCTTCATCACGGCGACCGCGATCCTTTCTGCTATCGGCAACGAGAGCGAGCGGCTGGCCACGATTGCCGCCATCGTCTCCGCCCTGCCGCCTACCGTCGCCAACGTGATCGAGCCGGTAGCCCGCACGGTGATCGAGGCGCGCACGGGATGGCTGCTGTGGATCGGCGCGCTCTTCGGGTTGTGGACGGCGGGCAGCCTGGTGGAAACCATTCGCGACATCCTGCGCCGATCCTACGGAACAAGGGCGACGAAGGCCTTCTGGAAATACCGTATCAGCTCGATCGGGATCATCGTTGCCGCCGTCTTGCTGCTGATTCTCTCGCTGGTTGCGCAGGTCACGATTTCTGCCGCGCAGAACGTCATCCAGGAAAATTTCCCGCAATTCGGCCACGCGCTGGGCAACCTGTCCTACTCGCGCATAGTGACAGCCGTCGGCCTGTTCTTCTCGATCTGGATGCTGTTTGTCGCCCTCACGCCCCACGAATATCGCAGCAGGCGGTATCGCAAGTGGCCGGGAGCCTTGCTTGTCACCTGCTGGTGGACGCTCGTCGCGCTCGCATTCCCACCGATCCTGCGCACGGTTTTCGCCTATGACCTGACCTACGGATCGCTGGCCGGGGTGATGATCACGCTTTTCTTTTTCTGGCTGGTGGGCTTAGGGATTGTGGCAGGTGCCGAACTGAACGCCGCGCTGTCCGAAACGCCCGAGGAGGAGGAAGATCGGCTGGCGCAAGAGGCGAGCGGACGTGGCGGTACGCAAGAGACAATGGAGGAAACTGCCCGATGACTGGACTGATGGCAGGCAAGAAGGGCCTGATCATGGGCCTGGCGAACGACAAGTCACTGGCCTGGGGCATTGCGAAGAAACTGCACGAGCAGGGCGCGGAAATGGCTTTTTCCTACCAGGGAGAAGCATTGAAGAAGCGCGTCGGCCCGCTGGCGGAGCAGGTGGGCAGCGATTTCCTGATCGAGTGCGACGTTTCCAGCATGGACGCGATGGACACCGCCTTTGCCGAGATCGAGGCGAAATGGGGCAAGCTGGATTTCCTCGTCCATGCCATCGGCTTTTCCGACAAGAGCGAACTGCGCGGCAAGTATGTCGACACCAGCCTCGACAACTTCCTGATGACGATGAACATCTCGGCCTATTCGCTGGTCGCCGCCGCCAAGCGCGCCGCGCCGCTGATGACCGAGGGCGGGTCCATCGTCACGCTGACCTACTACGGCGCTGAAAAGGTCGTGCCGCACTACAACGTGATGGGCGTTGCCAAGGCCGCGCTGGAGACCAGCGTGCAATACCTGGCGAACGATCTTGGGCCGGACAACATCCGGGTGAACGCTATCAGCGCCGGACCGATCAAGACACTGGCGGCCAGCGGCATCGGCGATTTCCGCTACATCCTCAAATGGAACGAACTCAATTCGCCGCTGCGGCGCAATGTCACGATCGAGGACGTGGGCGGGGCGGGCCTGTATTTCTGTTCGGACCTGTCTTCGGGGGTGACGGGCGAAACCCATCACGTCGATGCGGGCTACCACGTCGTCGGCATGAAGCAGGAAGACGCGCCGGATATCGCGCTGACCTGAGGCCAGCGCAGGTTACTTAATTGGGCAATTCTGCGGGGGGTGCGGCGTCCAGCGGCACCTGATCCTCGTCATCGTCGATGCTGGGCGGCGGCACGTCGCGCGGCGGCACGCGGTCGGGGTCGACAATGGTCGCGGGAGGGGCGGACGGGTCCACTTCCTCGCCGGGGATCGGCTGGCCTTGCGCCTCACGGCGGCGCTGCAACTCGGCCTCTTCCAGTTCCTCGACACGGGCCTGCGTCGCGGCCGCATCGGCGTCGATGGCAGCGAGGCGTTCGGCGCGTTCTTCGGCGATCAGTTCTGCGAAGCGGACATCGCTCGAATTGGCGCGCTCTTCATAAGCTGCCTCGATCATTTCCATGGTGCAGCCAAGGTCGCCGCCGGCACCCACCGGGGTACAGCTGAGCGGACCGAAATCACCCACCGCCTCCAGCGCCAGTGCGCGCTGGGTCCAGCTTTCGTTCTGTGGCGAGCTGCTGGTGCGCAGGTTCGGCGGAATGCGATAGCGCTCGCTTTCGTCGAGACGGGCGCAGACGGTGATCATGTCATCGGTCGATTCCGGACACTCGTCATCGCCGTAGATGATGACCTGGTTGACGCGGTCTCCGGCATCGTCCTGCGCAGCGGCTGGCGTTGTGGCCAATGCCGCGGCGATGGCGGAGGCGGCAGTCAGGGCTAGCAGGCGTGTCATGGTCGATCCTTCGGTTTTGCGTTCCGGCGCATATGGCATCTTACCGGTTGAACGCATGATGAAGTTGGTTTGTGTCAAATTTTCTCGGAAATCCTGATCGCCGCCCGGCATCCCAGCCGGATTGCGGCGGATAGCAGCGGGTAGGCAGGGGCATTCTCGGCACCGGCATCGAGCGCGGCATCGCGGTGCTCGCGTTCGTCCTCGCGGAAGCGGTGGATCATGTCGGCGAGTTCCGGATCGTCGCCGTCCGCCTCAAGCTCGTCGAGTTGCTGTGAATAGTGCCTGTCGATCTCGGTCTCGACTGCGGCGGTGCAGGCCATGGCCGCCTCAGGGCCGATCAGTGCGGTGCCAGCGCCCAGCGCGTAACCGGCAAGGTTCCAGAACGGTTGCAGCGCGGTCGGCCGCACGCCGCGCCTCGCCATCAGCGCGTCGAATTCGGCACGGTGGCCCGCTTCCTGCTCCGCCATGCCGCGAATTTCTGCCGAGTGCGGTCCGCGATCGCCCATCACCGCCAGTTGCCCGGCATAGATGCGCGTAGCGCCGAATTCGCCGGCCTGGTCCACGCGGATCATTTCGGACCGGTCTTTCCTGAAAACGTCGGTCATGCCTTCTCTCCAATCTGCCTGTCCCTGGCCAGCAACAGTATCCATATGGCAACGGCGCTGCCGATGGAAAGGAGCGCGTTGAAGCCCGCCAGAGAAATGCCCATCAGCGTCCATGCCGGCTCGTCACAGCGCACGAATTCCAGCGAGAAGGGATCGGTTGAGGTGCAGCCCAGGGGGCTTTCCCACCAGCCGTATTCCACGCCCGCGTGAAACACGCCGATCGCGCCGGAAACCGCTATGGCGAGCGCGGCAAGGCCGATCCACACGCGCTTTGGCGGGGCCGTATAGGAAACGAACGCCAGTGCCACGGCCACGAAATGCGGATAGCGCTGCCACCAGCACATCTCGCACGGGAACAGGCCGAAGCCGTATTCGGAGATGTAGGCTCCGGCGAGCAGGATGGCGGGAATGCCGAGCGCCAGTCGCTGGGCAAGCCTGTCGGAACGGGAAAGCGGTGTGCTCATCCTTCTTTCCCTAGTGGCTCATCCCGGACTTGTCGAAGCCCAGTTGCCTTTCAGCGCCGGGATCCGTTCTCGCCGCGGACGGCCATGTTCACACCGGACGTCCGGCGCAGGGTGCGCACGGCATAGTCGAGCTGGAAGTCGTCGATACCCTGCTCTTCCAGTTCGGCAGCGGTGAGCTGGAAACGCGGATCGTCGAGGCGGTCGCGCTCGAGGTTCTCGTCCTCCACGCCGATTTCGCCCACGAGATGCCCGCGCAAATCGCTTTCGCGCAAGGCCATGCGCTGGCGACGCTCGGCATCGGGGTCGGACAACTGCGGCACGCGGATATCCGGTTCTATCCCGCCTTCCTGCACGCTGCGGCCAGCAGGCGTGTAATACCGCGCCGTGGTCAGCTTCAGAGCCGAATCGCGGCTAAGCGGCAGCAGCGTCTGCACGCTGCCCTTGCCGAAGCTGCGTTCGCCCATCACCAACGCGCGGCGGTGATCCTGCAGCGCGCCCGCCACGATCTCGCTGGCCGAGGCGGATCCTTCGTCGATCAGCACGATGATCGGCAGGCCTTCGGCCACGTCGCCGCGATAGACGGTTTCGGCATCGTAATAGATCGTCTCGCGCCGCGAACGACCGCGCTGCGACACGATCTGCCCGTCGGTGAGGAACAGGTCGGACAGGGCCACGGCTTCATCCAGCGAACCGCCGGGATTGCGGCGCAGGTCCAGCACCAGCCCGCCAAGGCGGCCGGTCGCCTGTTCCTGCAATTCGCGCAGGCCCCGGCGCACGTCGGCACCCACGTCGGCGGAAAATTCATTCACGCTGATGTGGCCGATGTTGCCGTCCATCAGTTCCCAGGTGACGGGCTCCAGCTCGATCACGCCGCGCGTTACCTGCACCTCGAAACTGTCTTCGCGACCGGGACGGAAAATCGTCACCTCGATGTCGGTGCCCGCAGGCCCGCGCATCTGCGCCACGGCATCGTTCAGTTCCATGCCGTAGATAAGATCGCCGTTGATATGGGTGATGTAGTCGCCGGCCTTGATCCCCGCGGCATCGGCCGGGCTGCCCCGGAAGGGCGAGATGACCTTCACCGCGCCGTCTTCCATCTGTACCGAAATGCCGAGACCCTGGTAATTGCCGTCGATCATCGTGGTCAGGCGTTCCAGCGCCGTACCGTCGAGATAGGCCGAATGCGGATCGAGCGAGGCAAGCATGCCGTCGATCGCACCGCGAATCAGCACCTCGTCCTCCACCGGCTCCACGTAGCTCGCCTTGATCCGCTGGTAGGTGGCGAAAAGCTTGGCGAACTCGGGAGAGGCGCGGCCTTCCACCTGCGCGATGGCGGCAGTGGTGGCGGGCACGAGCGCAACGGCCGTGCAAAGGGCGGCAGCGCGGATGGCGGGTGCGAATTTCATATACGTATCGTCCTCGGCAAGGAGGGAGTCCCAGTCACTTATCTATCGCATGGCGCGGCTTAACGCCAGATGAGGGCGAATTGCGGCACGAATGCGTCCTTGGCAGGGACAATCAGCGAATGTTGGCGATCGGGTTCACGGGTTCGCCATCGCGGCGCAGTTCCAGCGTCACGCTTGGATCGGTCGGCGCGGCAATGCCGAGGGGGGAGCCTGCCTGGACGGTTTCGCCAACGTCCACGTCGCTGCGGGCGAGACCGGTGACCAGGCTGGTCCAGCCGCCGCCGTGTTCGATGATCACGATGCTGCCGTAGCCACGATAGGGCCCGGCAAAGGCTATGCGGCCTGCGGCGGGCGCGACCACCTGTGCCCCGCCGATCGGCGCCAGCGTCAGCCCCCGGCTGAGATCCGATGCCTGCGGTGCGCCGAAGCCGGTCACCGTGCGGCCCGAAACCGGCAGCATGTACGGACTTGGTGCACCCGGTGCCTGCGTTTGCGACGGCGTGGGAGACGGCGGGCTGACCCGCTGCGCTTCGCCCGGTTGCGAAGGGCGAAGACGCGGCCCCGGCAGGGCGGCAAGGCGCTGTCGCAGGTCCGCTGCCCTGTCGAGTTCGCTCACCAGGCTGTCGAGATCGCGCGCCTCCTCGGCCAGCGCCAGCACGCGATCCGCCTCCCGGTTCGCCGCGCCTCCGGCGGCGCGTGCGGCGAGTCGCTGGCGTGTCTCTATCTCGACCAGTTCCTCGCGCCGCTCGGCCAGCGCGATTTCTTCCGCCTCCAGCACCTGCGCGGCGGCGAAAGCCTCTCGCCGCAACTCGCGGGCACGGTCGAGGCGGTTGCGCAGGTCGCGGGTGCCCGCCTGCACTTGCGGAACGGTGTCGTGCAGCATGGCGCGCAGGTACACCACGTCCTTCACAGAGCCGGGGCGCATCACGGAAAGCACCAGCGGGCGGCGGGAAAATTGCTGGAGCGCGGCGGTGAGTTCGACCACCGGCTGCTGTTCGCGCCCAAGTTCCTCGCGCAGGACGGCCTGTTCGCGGTCGATCATGGCGATGCGGGCGCGGGCGGCGGTAATTCCGGCCTCGGCCTGCTGCACGCGGGCGGCGAGCGCGGCGGCTTCGCGGGCGGCGCGTTCGGCGGCGTCCCGGGCCTCCTGCGCCTCTTCCTCGAACCGCTGGCTGCGCGCTTCGGCATTTTCCCGTTCGGCCAGCGCTTCGGCAAGAGCGGCGCGCATGTCCTCAGGGCTCTGGCTGACGGGCGCGCGTTGGGCGAATGCCGCAGCGGCGCAGAAGGCTATCGAGCCAAGGAGGAGGACGGCGCGGTGCATCGCGCTCTATCCTGCCCGATGATAGGGATGGCCTGCAAGAATGGAGGTGGCGCGGAACAGTTGTTCGGCCAGCATGGCGCGGGCCAGCAGGTGCGGCCAGGTGGCCTTGCCGAAGGATATCAGCAGGTCCGCCTCGTCGCGCTCCTGCTTCGAATGGCCATCGGCCGCCCCGATCACGAAGCGACATTCCCGCATTCCGTCGTCGCGCCAGCGTTCGAGGATGCGCGCAAACTCCTCGGAGCCGAGGTTCTTGCCGCGTTCGTCGAGCAGGACGGTCTTGAACGGCGTCTGCGGATCGGGAATGCGCCCGCCGGTATCGGGCAGTTCGGTGAGCTTCAGCGGCCACTGGATGCGCCTGGCATAGCGCTCCACCAGTTCTTGCTCGGGAGAGCGGGCGATCTTGCCGCGGGCGATGATGTGTAAGAGCATAGGAACACCCTATCGGTCCGCGACAAACGGACCGCAAGGCCGACTGGCCGCCCGCAGCGAAGCGGAGCGCGTATAGCGAGGGAGTCGCAGACGGGGCGAAGCCCCACCCTCACGCGGAGGCGTGAGCGAAAAACAAATCAAGCGCTGCCCATCTGCCGCGTCTGGCCATCCTCGCCGAAGCCCCACATCCTCTCCAGGTTGTAGAAGCTGCGCACTTCGGGGCGGAACAGGTGGACGACGACGTCACCTGCATCGATCAGCACCCAGTCGGCAGCGGGAAGACCCTCGATGCGCGGGCTCGGCTCGCCTGCCTGTTTCAGCTTCTCGGCCAGCTTCATCGCCATGGCGGCGACCTGCCGGGTCGAGCGGCCCGAGGCGACGACCATGTGATCGGCGATCGAGCTTTTGCCTTCGAGCGGGATGGAGACGATGTCCTGCGCCTGGTCGTCATCGAGCTGTTCGAGGATCAGTGCGTGGAGCGTGCCGGGTTCGGCGTGAATTGTTGTTTCTAGATCAGGCATGGAAAGGATGGTTGGAGTTGCGCGGCGGTTGCCCGTGTCGGCGGAACGCGGCGGCGTTCCTGTGTCGGCTTGGCTCATCGCGAAAGGTCATGCTCCGTATATGGGGTGAAGGACAAAAGCGTAAAGGGCTGCACGCCTCACGCGTCCGCCCCCTTGAGACTTTCATGGATGAGGGAATGCGTCACTTCGTCCCTTGGCGGCGGACCGGCGTGGTCTTCCGCCCAGTGAGGATCCGCCCGGCGTATCTGTGTGGCCGAACGCGGATCGGGATCGAAACGCAGCTCTATCAGCGCGGGTGCGCTCCATTCGCCCCGGTTGCGTAGTCCGGCTGCGGATAACCGGTAATCGCGCAGCCAGGCTCTTGCGGGGCTCGCAAGAGCAGCATCGTCATACCCCGGACGCGCGATAACGGCAATGGGCATTTCCCGCGCGATCTGTCGCCAATTCCGCCACTTGTGAAATTGCGCGAGGTTGTCGCTGCCCATCAGCCACACGAAACGGCGGCGCGGATAGCGGCGTTTCAGTGCGCGCAGGGTGTCGACGGTGTAGCGGGTGCCCAGCTCGCGCTCGATGGCCGTCACCTTGATCGGGGCACGCCTGCTGGCGGCTTTGGCGGAGCGGACGCGGGCGGCGAGCGGGGCCATGCCCTTCCTGGGTTTGAGCGGATTTCCGGGGGAGACCATCCACCAGACTTCGTCCAGCCCCAGCGCGGCCATGGCGAACAGGGTGATCCGGCGGTGGCCCGCGTGGGCCGGGTTGAAACTGCCGCCCAGCAGGCCGGTAACGGGGCCCACCATCAACTCGGCTTGCGTCGTGGCGACACGCGGAACCCGTGGCGCCTGTCCTGCGACTTGATCGCCCAGGCCGGGTATTCGTCCTCGAGCGCGCCGATCTCATTCAGCGTGACCAGCTCTTTCGACGAAAGCTCCACATCGGTCGCAGCAAGGTTTTGTGCCAATTGCTCCTGTCGCTTGGCTCCCACGATAACCGAAGAGGTTACAGGCTGGTGGAGTAACCAGGCGAGCGCAATGGCAGGCACCGTGACGCCGTGCCGCTCCGCCATGGGGCGCATGGCCTCGACGGCCTTTGCCGCCAGATGCTTGTCCGCTCTCGGGAAATCCAGCTTGGAGCGGCGGCCCTCGCCGCTGACATCGCCGTCCTCGAACTGGTACTTGCCGGAAAGCAATCCGCCCAGCAGCGGGCTCCAGACCATGAGCCCCAGGCCTTCGGACAGCATCATCGGCACCAGCTCGCGCTCAAGCTCGCGCCCCGTCACGGCATAGAGCGCCTGGTTGGAAATGAACTTGTCCCACCCGCGACGCTCGGCAATGCCCAGCGCCTTGGCAATTTGCCATGCCGCCCAGTTGGACACGCCGATATAGCGCGCGCGGCCCGAACGCACGATGTCTTCCACCGCGCGCAGGCCCTCTTCCATCGGCGCGTTCGGGTCCCAGCCGTGGATCTGATAGAGATCGACATGGTCGAGGCCGAGCCGCTCTAGGCTGGCGTCGATCTGGTTCAGCAGGTGATAGCGCGAATAGCCGCTATCGTTCGGCCCCTCGCCCATCGGCCCCATGCCCTTGGTGGCGATCACCACCTGGTCGCGCGCCACGCCGGTATCGCGCAGCGCCTGGCCGAGGTATGCCTCGCTCTGACCCGCCGAATAAAGGTTCGCCGTGTCGATGAAATTGACGCCGGCATCCAGCGCCTGCTTCACCAGCGCGGTGGAGCCCGCCTGGTCGAGGTCGTGCTGGAAAATGCCGGAAGGGGCAGTGCCGAACGTCATCGTGCCAAGGCACAGTTCGGAAACCACGAGGCCGGAATTGCCGAGCCTGTTGTAGCGCATGCCTGCCCCTCCCCTCGGGCTATTGTTACGGGCGAGCCTGCCCCTTGCCCTTCACCTGCCACTTGTAGGTGGTGAGGCCTTCCAGCGCCACCGGGCCGCGAGCGTGCAAGCGGCCGGTCGCAATGCCGATTTCCGCGCCCAGCCCGAACTCGCCGCCATCGGCGAACTGGGTGGAGGCGTTATGCATCACGATGGCACTGTCGACTTCGGCAAGGAAGCGCTCGGCCGCCTCGTCGTTGTCGGTGATGATGGCTTCGGTGTGACCCGAGGAATGTGCGGCGATATGCTCCATCGCCTCGTCGATGTTATCGACCACGGCGACCGAGAGGATCGCGTCGAGGTATTCGGTATCCCAATCCTCAGCCGTTGCCGGCTTCACCCGGGTATCGAGCTTTTGCGCGCGCTCGTCTCCGCGCAGTTCGCAACCTGCATCGGCGATGGCCGCGAGCACCTTGTCCCCTTCGGCGAAGCCGGAGTCGATCAGCAGCGTTTCCATCGCGCCGCAGATGCCGGTGCGGCGCATCTTCGCGTTGACTGCGATCTCGCGCGCCATGTCCGGGTTGGCGTCGGCATGGATATAAGTGTGGCAGATGCCGTCGAGGTGGGCGAGCACGGGGACACGGGCATCTTCCTGCACGCGGGCCACCAGTCCCTTGCCGCCGCGCGGTACGATCATGTCGACAAGGCCAGCCGCCTTCAGCATGGCGCCCACGGCTTCGCGGTCCTGCGTCGGCATCAGCTGGATGGCATCGGCGGGCAGGCCCGCTTCTTCCAGGCCCTTGGCGAAGGCAGCATGCAGCGCGCGGTTGGAATGGATAGCCTCGCTGCCGCCGCGCAGGAGGGCGGCGTTGCCGGAACGCAGGCACAGGGCTGCGGCGTCGGCGGTCACATTGGGGCGGCTTTCGTAGATGATGCCGATCAGGCCGATGGGAATGCGCACGCGCTCCAGCCCGAAGCCGGAGGGCGAGCTGCGGTTGTCGATCACTTCGCCGACCGGGTCCGGCAGCTTGGCGACATTCTCGATGGCACCGGCGATGGCTTCCAGCCGGTCCTCGTCAAGCTTCAGCCGGTCGAGCATGGCACCCGTCAGGCCGCGCTTTTCGCCAGCGGCCATGTCTTTCGCGTTGGCTTCCAGGATGTTGGCCGAATCGGCACGGATTGCCTTGGCAGCGGCGCGCAGGCCGGCGGCTTTCTCCGCATCACTGGCGCGGGCCAGCTTTCGCTGCGCGGCTCGACCCTTTTTCGCAAGGTCTTCAATGAGTTGGGTGTAGTCGGTTTTTTCCAGTGTGTCTGTAGTCATGGGTTGCCTTCTAACATGAGTGCGCGTGCCTGTCAGGACGAATCGCGGGAAGGGGCAAGAGCGGCTCGCAAAGCCCGATCCTCCGAATAGTTCCCGGCACGGCACAATTTTTTCTCATGTATGTAACGTTTCATCCCGCGATAGGTTCAACTCGCCCCATAGGTTAACGTTCTGGCTTGGCCTCGCGCGAGTGTTGGGTATCCCTGCTGCCACACAAAACAAGCGGACGGACGGGGTCGTTTTGGCACAGCAATCGACGGGCGGAATTCTTGACCGCCTGCGCACATGGTTTCCGGAGCGTGAGTTCTTCATGCGCTCGCAGGGGCAGGTGCGCTTCCTTACCATAACCACGAAAATGCAGATGGCAGCGGCCGGCACGGTTGCGGCGGTAACGCTGGGCTGGGCTGTCTCGATGGGCGTCATGGCGGTCAGCCAGTGGCAGGCGAGCACGGAGCGCGCATCGCTGCTGGAGCGCGAAGCGCAGGTGGCCACCGCCGAAGACCGCTTCTCCGCCTATTCCGACGATATCGCCGCCACGGTGGCCGACCTCGAAGCGCGGCAGCAGTTGCTCGACGGTATTGTCGAGATGCTTCCCGAAGACGTTCTGGCCGAAGGTGGCGACACCGTCACCGATTCCGCTGCCGAGAGCGAAGAGCTCATCAGCATGATCCGCAATGTCTTCCCCGAAGCGGAAGGCCTGGCCCGCATGGAAGCCCGGCAGCTCGCTTTCGCGGAGCGGCTCACCCGCTACGCGGATCGCCGCGCCGAACGCGCCGAGGAAGCGATCCGCCAGCTGGGTCTCGATCCGCGCGCCGTGGAACGCGCCAACGAGAGCGCGATGGGTGGTCCGCTTGAAAGCCTCACATCGGAAAGCGACGGCTCGCTCGATCCGCGTTTCGAGCGCCTGGGCCTCAGCCTTGCGCGGATGAGCGCGCTGGAGCGCGGGCTGGACCAGATCCCGCAGGTCATGCCTGCCGATCTCAATTCGATTTCCTCGGGCTTCGGCTATCGTCGTGACCCGTTCCGTGGCACGGCGGCCATGCATTCCGGTCTCGATTTCCGCGCCCCGATGGGTTCGCCCATCCACGCCGCCGCCGATGGCCGTGTGACGTTCGTCGGCACCAAGGGTGGCTACGGCAAGGTGGTGGAGATCGACCATGGCGCGGGCCTCGTTACCCGTTACGCCCACATGTCGCGCTTTAATGCACAGGTGGGTGCCACTGTCGATGCCGGCGACGTGATCGGCGCGATCGGCAGCACCGGCCGTTCCACGGGCCCGCACCTGCATTTCGAAGTGCGCATCAACAACCGCGCGGTAAACCCGCGTCCTTTCCTGGAGACAGCCCCCCATGTTCTCGAGCAAGTCCGGGCCGAGTTCGCCCCCGACTCCGACGAAAGCAAAGTCGATGGCTAATCCCGGCGGCACCTTTTCGGTAATCGGCCCCGACGTCACCATCCGCGGCGACATCGAGGCATCGGTAGACCTGCATGTCGACGGGAAGATCATCGGCAACATCGAATGCGCCAGTCTGGTGCAGGGCGAGTCCAGCCGGATCGAAGGCGAGATAAAGGCGGAGAGCGCCCGCCTGTCCGGCGAGATCAAGGGCACGATCGAAGTGCGGCACCTGGTGGTGCTGAAAAGCGCGCAGATCGAGGGCGATGTGAGCTACGACACCCTGACGATCGAACAGGGCGCATCGGTCGATGGCCGTTTCGCACCGCTGCGCGGCAAGGCACAGGCCAAGCCCGCCACCGATGGCGCGCAGGGCGAAGGCAAACAGCCCGGCCTGACGCTGGCGGGCTGATCCGGGCTTACAAGTTTGTGGAGGGGATGGGGCGGTCCGATGGGCCGCCCCAACTCGTTCAGAGCTTCAGATCCGCGCCTCGTCCCACGAAGCGCGCATTGGCGAGGTTAGCCCTCGCCCTGTTCCTCTGCCGCGCGCTTGGCCGTCAGCCATGCTTCGGCCTCGGCTTCCTGCGCCGCTTCGGCAGCCGCCTTGGCCGCTTCCTCACGTTCGCGGCGCAGTTCGGCGATCAGTTCCTGCTTGTCGTCACGCGGTGCGGAGGGTGCGGCGGTTTCGACCATTTCCTCGCCTTCGGCAGCCGGTTCGGCGGCAGCAACGCGCTTGGCGGCCTTGGCCACGGCAGCATCAAGTTCACGCTGCGAGCACAGGCCCAGCGTCACCGGATCCTTGGGCTGGATGTTGGCGATGTTCCAGTGACTGCGCTCGCGAATCGCGTTGATCGTGTTGCGCGTTGTGCCGATCAGGCGGCCGATCTGCGCGTCGGAGATTTCCGGGTGGTTGCGCAGGATCCAGGCGATGCCGTCGGGCTTGTCCTGCCGCTTGGACACCGGGGTGTAACGCGGGCCCTTGGTGCGGCTGACATCGACGGGAGCCTTCTGCATCTTGAGCGAATAGCTGGGATCGGCCTGGCCGCGCTCGATCTCCTCGTGCGTCAGTTCACCCGAATGCACGGGATCGCGGCCGGTGTACTTGGCACCCGCCAGGTCGTCCGCCATCGCCTGCACTTCGAGAATATGAAGGCCGCAGAAGTCGGCGATCTGGGTGAAGCTCAATGCGGTGTTGTCCACCAGCCAGCTGGCGGTGGCATGAGGCATCAGGGGCGTGGGCTGGTTAGCCACAGCAGTTCTCCAAAACTGAAAATAAAAGGGCCGCCCC
>MDTG01079206.1_pt1 | contig 28208 bp, 30 predicted proteins | sample 811421 | NCBI WGS metagenome assembly MDTG01 (sample SAMN05326645, study PRJNA326480) | marine metagenome | isolation source: seawater | place: Pacific Ocean: South East | collected 2011
AACGACCGCGAAAACGAAGTGCCGTAGCCACGTTCCTGGACGACCCTATACCAGTGAAAAAGACGTTCAGATGGACAAACTAAATACCACTATTAAAACACATTTTATTCGTACATGATGTGGCAAAGCATAACAAGATGGTTTACAGGAAACCCGGCTGAACTGCCACCGCCACCGCCAACGCCACCGCAAACACCCCAAAACCAAGGTACCAATCCTGAACTTGGACAGGATATTTTAAACTCAATTCAACAATATTTTAAGAACCTGCATGACGCAAGTCCGGGCGATGATGACATGTATACACCGTATAAACCGGGCGCGGGTGTGACGGAAGAAGGTGAGTTATATAGATATTATATATTGTCCAAAAATAGGAACACAGCCAAAAATGAACTAAAACAACTAAAACGCCACCTAGCAAACAAGTATCCAGACAAACGCAAAGAGATATATAGCACAGACGAAAAAAACCAATGGATACATATAACACGTCCAGATACTACGAGGGAGGGCGATCCATATATATTGGCCGTGGCAGCCGATATGATTATATTTAGTCCAGTTCCAAAGCCCGATTTTAATTACCTAAGACCAAGTCTCAAGTTCTAGAGCTACACCGACGCGTGCTCGGTTGCCTTGGTGTCCTTGGTGTCCTCTGCGGGCTCGGTGTCCCCCTCTTTGCCTTCTCGTGCGTCGTCTGCGTAGCTGACCGGCGTTGGCACGATGCCCGCCGGCGCCACTGAATATGCCGATCGTTGCTGCCTTACGAACCACACGGCTCCCACCAGCATGCACGATATCAAGAACAGCAGCATTGCCATGAGAACACTGCGGTCGCCGCTATCAGTGCATTTTTGCAACGTGGCCGACTGGTTTTCACCCACCATGATGGTGGCGTGACAATATCCGTCAAAATATTCTGCCTTTGTGCACGCCGTCTCGGACGAGCATCCAGTGCAGCGAAACACTTCCTCTGTGGCACGCATAGCCGTGCCATAATATCTCAGTGCGGCATTGTATATGTCGTTGCAGTTCATGAACATGCATTCGCGGGCACACTCGCAGACGCCAATGCATGCAGTACTATTTCCTCCGGACATCATCCTGTACCTGAGGAAGAATGCTGGAATGTTATTGTAATACACTTCATTTTGTTTCATTATATTTTGTACAATGGACGCCAAGTGGAAAATGTACCACGAATTGCTGCGGGGACAACGCACGCACGTCCCTGCTCGCGTGATTGATCATCTGCTGCGTCACGTGCCGTCTGACCAGCACTACGACATCTGGCTATCTATCATTTACCACACCGAGCCGAGCATGCTCGACATCCGTATCCGTAACAGGCTGCGCGTGGCTAAGTACAAGCCTGAGATTGTTGCCCGGCAGCTCGAGGGGTCGGGGTTTATCCCGATGCATTCACACTGACCCACGCGCGATCCTGTTGGCACTCGACCAGGAACATCTGTATCCTACGCGCGGCACAGCATCTTACAGCATGGTGCCGTCGCCACTGGCTCTGTATTGACGTCGACGCGGATGCCATTTGGCGCCGTTTTATATTCTGATGCAATGCACTGATCATTTTTCTGATGGATGTTTGAATGACAACCGCTGCCTCATGATACGCCGATGTGTCGCATTTGCACGCGGACATGCGTACAATACCACTTGCAAAACACCTTCGTGTAGGCATACTTACCGTCCATCCATTTCTAACCACACAAAACGGCTGCGCCGTGGACACCCTGATTCCATACCGCTTCATCCTGCCAATCACCATAAATTCTATGTCGCTTACTGATCTAGCTGCGCGCGTAGGCTCAACTGGTAACACAAGATTGTCTGCCACGTGCACTGAGTATACGTCCGGATCTTCGCACCACACCACGTCCTTGAAGCAAATGGTTGCCATTCTTGGTATATCCCTTGGCTTGCTAACAGGGATAACAGACCCACATCGTATAAAATACAGTGGATCCGTCGACAACCTCTGCAGGGCATCGGTGGAAACCCCGTGGTCGTGGAGTGCAATGAGAGCGCGAGACCGCAATGTACCGTGCGTGCTTAGGTCTGCACGAGAACACAGGACCTGCAGCTTACAAGTGTATCCCCGATGCCACACTGGCATGTAAAGCAGCATTGTCATCAAGACAGTGGCCGTACACTCTTAAGTACTTGCAGTGGAGTAATATGCCACGGCAACCACTGCCCCGCCGCCTACACCTATCGCAGCTGCGTTTGTATTAGGATACGCGTCGTCGGCCGGCGCCGGTGTGGCCGTATCGTCATCTATGTACGTGATCGCTACACACGATGCACTCCCTGGATTGCTGTCCTTTCCATCTGCACAGGTCTTGCATTCCGTATCATACCACAGAATGGTGTCTTTGTACTTTCCAGCCGGGCAGTCCACGCACGTGCCATCCGAAAACGGATCAACAATGTATTTTCCGTAATTGCACACAATCGGAAGTTTGCATTCCGCGCACGCGTAATCGGGACCGTATGACACTGCATGCACCGCTGCCAGCCACGCAAGCATGACGTAGGCCGACATCAATGTCACCAGGGGCTGTGTTTATAGTTACAAATTTATGACATCACCATAGTCATCCTGCTTCTTATTGAAAACGGTGTTCATTCTCTCGTACACACAAGACAGCACAATACCCAGGTGGCCGCACGCCGGTATGGCGTTGACTGGCATCCGGCTATACGATAGGCATAGCATGGTGGGCAGTATCGTGGCAAATCCTACACAGCAATACACCACAGCGCGTACAGGCCGGATATGTATACGTATAGCCAGGGCCAGCAATATACATTGCACCAAAAAGCTTACCAGAATATGTCGGCGTGGGATAACCAGGTGAAGCAACAATCCACAGACGCCAGTGTATACAGCTTGCCTCATGTAAAATTTGCGCTTATAAATAATGCCAAATGGATATGTGTATGTTGCAGTATACCGCAGTAATTGCTTGCCTAGTAGGCGTTGCTGGCACGCAGGGTTCCATATGCTCCCTGCCGCGCGGAAAGAGATTTGGTGCGTGGCAGGCGCAATACGGCCGGACCAGGGACACGCTGGCCAAGTACACCTTCACGGTAAATGATAAGAAAATATGCAGTGAGCATGGACTACATCACACTCGTTACACTAGCTATAGTGACGGGATGCTGGCACGGATGAATGACGGGGTTATTGATGACAACGGTGCCAGCAATCTCCAGGGAACTATTGTGCATGCTAAGGTGCGATCAAAAGGGATTACATGGCCCGTCGGCACGCTAGAAGTTGACCACAAAGGTCTAGAAGTAGAAGACCAGGGTAGATGCAGCGGCTGCTGGTCAAAAACTGCAACGACTGTTGTGGAGGCTGCCCTGCTCATAGAAACCGGCACATCTATTCAGCTCTCTGCGCAGCACTTAATAGACTGCGCCGTTGAACTGCCAGGGGGGCTGAAAAACAAGGGGTGCAATGGTGGGTACCCCGGGTACACCATGGCATGGGTTATACAACACGGCCTGCCGCTTAAATCCGTCAAACCATGGGTTGCAGCTGACCAGGAATGCACGGAAGCGCCAGTCGCTGTCACTGTTGGCGGCATGGACGTACGCGGAACACACACAAACACGCCGTTGGGAGAGCAGGGCCTGTTGGAAATGGTAACCGCCGGACCCACAGAGGTTGTCGTAAACGTGGCTCCTATGGGTAGCATTATGAGAACTGCCGAAAACCATAAAATATTCACGGCAGCGGAATGCAACGCATACACAGCCATTACACCAAAAGCAAGCTGGCACACGCTTGTGGTGGTTGGATATGGAGAGGAAGCCGGCGTCAAGTATTGGAGAGTCCTCAACTCGTGGGGAGAGCACTTCAACCAAGACGGGTACTTTAGAATAGAACGCGGCACGGATACCTGTCACATAGAAAGCTTTAGAGCGACAAGACCGTTTGACGTTACGCTGTATAACCACGAAACAGCAAAAGCAAACAACACCGGCAACAACACCGACACACTGGGGGTGTTAAATCCAACCCCGGAGGCGGTGCCTATTACGATCGACAACGACAATAATGTACACATCTACGACCCGCACCACAAACATCTGCGCCACTGGAACGAAAGTGACAACAATGTCGCGGCAGTCATCATTATCTTTGTAACCATTGCTATCGTGATGTCAATGTTCATTTGCACCGTGCCAACGTATGTAGAACCAGTGAGGCACGACAGGAGAGCACAGACTGCAAAGCAATATGATCCAGTGTCCCAGACGCCACCGGCGCATCCGCAAGTAGCCCAGCGCACTATTGTAGGGCCGATCCATAAAACCCATCAACAGGGGTGGGAAGCTGATGGGCCTCCGCGCGGTCCTGATCACCCCCACGTGCCAGCTGCAACTGCTCCGCCGCCGCCGTTGGATGAGGGGGCATCGTTATGGGCCATGACACAAAAACCTGCAGAGAACGTACTGGCTAAATTTAAGAAATATGATCAGGGTGACATAAACAATCAAAAGCAGGCGTATGAACGAAGACCTGGCCCTAATGATGGAGTTCCTGCAGGTATTTACATACCCGTGGGCGGAAGTGGAGGCCCCCCTGTCCGAGGAGAACCCCTGAAATTCTAGTATTATTTAACCCGGCAATGTCACGTATGACATGACTACGCGCCGGCTGCACTTCATCGGCAACGTACTTCCAACCACAGCGGCGTCTGAGCAGCACCCAGAAGCGGGGGTGAACAGCTTCCACATCACGGAGTCTGAATCCAACCAGATGGATCTGACCGGCCTTCCGCTGCACCTGGAGCACGACGACAAGTTACCCGTGGGTACAATACAGAAGCAATTTACGGACAAGTCTGGCAAGAAGTGGATCATTGGTGAAATCAACGACGACTCGATAGCGGCAAAGTTTGCAGGCAAGGACCTAGAATCAAATGCGGCGATGTTTAAGGGCCTTAGTCTGCAGCACGTGCACAGCGAGTACAGCGACGGCACCTCTTCCAAGCGGCCAGTGGAGGTTTCTCTGTGCAAAGACCCCCGCAGACCTGGCTGTGGCGTGGCCGTGGTCAGGTCAGTAACAGAGAAATGCAAGTATAAATCGCCATATGGCATAGAAGATGAACCTATGTCTGCCAACGAGGAACCCAAGACGCAACAGCCGGTCGAGACCCCCACGGAACCCGAGAAGAAGCCGGAGATGGAGAGCAAGAACGAGGAGGTGGAAAAGACAGAGCTCATGAAACAGGTGCTGGACTACCACCAGCGGCTGGAGGACGAGTCCGGAAAGGCTACCGAATTGAAGAAGGAGCTTGATGCGTTGCGTGCCGCCAATGACGCGCGGGAGGCCAAGCAGCGCGAGGAGCAGGCGGGCTACATCAAGAAGCTGGCAGACTCTGTGATGGAACAAGTCGTCCAGCTGTCGCCCGAGTACAAGGACAAGGAGACCACTGATGCGATTGACATGCTTGCAAAGGACCACCCAGAGCAGATTAAGCGCGTGCTGGAGATTGCCCACTGCGCGTCCAAGCGCAACCAGGAGCTGGAGTTGGAGCTTAAGCGGCAGAAGGATGACCACGAGAAGCAGCTGCTAGAGGCTAGGTACAACGACACTGTCAAGCGCAAGGCCGGCGTACACAACGTTGAAGAGCCGGCAGCCACCACCACGGTGTCGGCATCCAAGCGTTCAAGAACCAACCCGTACACAAGCGGCGAATCCACTGCACAGAAGTACTCCATCAGTGGCGACATGAACATGGACCATGCCGAAGACATCCGATCCGCCTACCACAGCCTGCGCGGCAAGGGTTCCATGATGGATTGCATGAAGGATGTTAGTGGCATTATTGGCACGCAGAGAAAGAACGGATTTAGGTAATAAACTATGGTTGAACGTCCATGTGATACAGACGTCCGTGTGCATCAAATTAGGAAGGCATTTCTTACTAGACACGTACAGCGGTGGAGAGAGAGGGCAGCGTCTAGAAGCAGGGCCCGCGTGAATTCAGTGCGCCGAAATAACAGCTGGACGCCAGCAAAAAAGCATGTAAACGAAGAACGGCCTATTCTGTGCTTCTCATAGAGTATGCGGCTGTTCAGGGCCGCGTTTGATGTATCGTTGTTTGCACTTCCGGCAATCTACCCAATGACACTGGTTGTATACATGACGATGCCGAGTGCATTGCAGTGGCCAAAAAAGCTAGATTCTATACAAAGCAGATTGAAAGTTAAGTTATAAGTTATAAAGGTATATTACTTCATATATTGTCATGGGATCCACGTGTAGCATGCTTCGCCATCGACATCTAATGCCGCTCTCGCCAAGGACACTGGAAATGATGCTCGAGAGGACACCCCCTGCAGATGGTACAGGTTATGTATTATCAAATGACACAGTTTCCACTAATCCTGTGTCCGTCAGTGACACGAGAAGTGCCGCGTAGCGATTGCTGCCGGGAGTCGCACAGACCATGGTTGTCTTCGAATCTGGAGATGGTTCGCATTTAAGACCCATGTATCTCTGTATAAAGTTATGCGCGTCTTCCCATTTCATGCCCTTCTGTATCCAAATAGACGCCTCGCGCTTATACGGATCTACATCCACCTTTGACGTGCTTGTACTGGGCTTGAACGCGTCAGCAACAATGGACACAAGCGTGTTTCGTATCGATTTGCGCTCGCTTTCCTCCAGGATATCGCGCATACATTCGTACTCGTCGTCCATGACTGAGCATTAGTACATATCTCTCGGCAGCGGCACCTGCGTGGGCCTGCTACGTTGCTCTAGCTGTCTCGTGCGTGGATTGTAACGTACGTACTTGAAGAACCGTAGATGCGAGGACACAGAGTACTGCAGGGTGTCGATGGCTTTTGTGGTCGAGTATCGCCGTGCTGACACAACGCTGCTGGACCGCCATGCATCTGCCACACATCTTGCAAACTTAGTCAATATAATGGGTCCACTGTTCCAGAACGGAGAAGGATCCACCATTGTGCCATATGCAGCCGGCCACTGCTGTCTAATGTTGCTGAACACCTCAAACACGTGAGCCTCCATTTTTTCGGAACAGTACCAATCCAGCAAGCGTCCGTTGCGGGTGTTCTTGACTGCCCGGTCGTAGAGCCTCTTAGATATGTCATCTGATAAAAGCGCAACGGGATCTTCGACGGCAAACGACGCGGTGTACGCAATCAACCTGCCCAGCTCGTCCTGGTTCTCTATTGTTCGTATGTCATCAATATATTTGTATTCTGCAACTTGTTCCTGCTTACTCCTTTCTTCCTTTTCTATCTCGCGGTACAGCTGTATTAGATCGCGCGCTAGCGGAACGTTTGCCGTCTCTGCGCTGGCACTGTCGCGTCCAGCGGACCTTAACAGATTGTCGGCATCTGCATTTGCTTTATTGGCCTGTGCAAGGGTTCTTTGGTACTCGGAGTAGGCTTTTGCGGCCCGTTCACTGGCTGCTGCGTTAGGGGTGATAGGTGCATTAAACATAGGTATGTTTTCTTGGGGCCATGGCGCAGGAGGGGGAGGTATAGGCTGAGGTACACCACCTGGCTCATTCATCACGCAGTGTCGGTCTCAGCGTTAAGTACCATGTTGTGAATAATGTTCTGGAATGGACCAGTGGGCTGATACGTTTCCCACTCATCGATACAAAACCACAATCGTTCCGTAAACTCGTCAAGTGCGTCCTCTGTGGTTTCGCTATCATGAAGTTCGTGTGCGACCTCCATTACACTACGTGCCATAGTGTCTGATCTATATTGTTTGGCCGCCACTGGACCCGCTTTAGCCGCATCCAGTGCCTCTTCGTATCCCTGCATCACACACGCAAGCATGTTACGCTCATGATCCTTGTAAATGCGCGGCGTATGGTTGTGGTGCGTAATGATCTTGTTCATTACTTCGCTAAACACAGCCCCGTGTCCGTGCAACATTTGATGTTTGACGGCATTGGCTAGCATGGCCTTCGGTTCGCCTACGATCCCGGCCGCATGCATCAGCGCGACGTCGTGCTGCGCAAACGTGCAGAATACCCGTATGGCACTCATAACCATGGCGTCGCGGTGTGCCTCCTGCAGTTGTTTCTCCTGAGCAAATCCGGTTTGCATTGCAATTTGCCATGGTGCTAAATATTTATACCAGGCATCACAAACTGCAACATGTACGCAGGTGCCATATTGATGTGCGTGAAAGACGCAATATGGGCGAACAGATCGTGTGAACAAAAATGGGAGCTATTGACATGGCTGTCACCAATAGCAATGTATGCTTCCATGTACTACAAGCCACTAGACGCTACATATGCGGCTGCGCTGGTTGTGCATGGCGTGTTAATCATTTGCGCGGCTATGTGTGCATCTAGATCACATACACTGGTGGTAGCGGAATGGATATGCCATACTATTGCTGCAATGTCCGTTGCGCTAGCGTGGCACCTGCACGACATAGGCGGCGATGACACGTGGGTGTACCCATCAATGCTCGGTTTATTACAGATACTAACTATCATCGTCGCAACCGAAACATGGATGCGCGGATGTAGCATCATTGATACATTGCTCAAGTACATCAAAGAGTCAAGCTTCTACATAATGGTCACGCTGATTTGCATTTTCGTCATTGTATTGACAGACACTGCCGAAGTAGCTCACATCGTCATCGTAGTCTTTTCTAGCATATACGCCATCGAATGGTGGGTCGTGGGCTCGGTGCTCATATTAAACGGCCCATTTACGATTTGCGGATTTTCAACAGCATTGACGCAAAGACAGAGCAATCTAAACACTGCCGCGGATTTATTGATTGTGTATGTTTACATTAGTGGCAGCATGACGTTGGTGACAGGCATTTTGCTTAAACTAACAGGTGTATCCCTGGCAATGTCAGCTACGGTGTGTGCATTCTACATTACATCACAGTTCTACTGGCCCCCTGTCAGACAAGACGCATACAGATTATCTGTCACCAATGTCGCTCCAGCCGACCTATAGACCCCACCGACACCAACATGTGCTCGCTGCAGTAGATAGCGTACACGTCACGAATGGGCTTTGCGACTTTCTCAACAACGCCGGTGACAACATCAATGCAAAAGTACGCCGCCGGATACACCGTAGGATGATGCTGGATCGCGTGGGTGCATTTGCACTTAAGATGAAGCATAGACTTGGACACAGGGCCCACAAACACGCGCCAAGTGCCTATCGGCGTGAACGTAACTGGTATGCGGAAGCTAAGAACGCGGGCATTGGCATAAATGATGTGTCCCTCCATGGAGCATGGGTGTTCACAACGACTCACAACAATAGCCGCGCCCAGGCTTGCAATAGGCAGCATTTCTTCGATACGACCGTTAAGCTCAAGCACAGGCGCCCACGTGGATTTATACGATGCGGTCACAGTAAGCTGGTACACTGTAGGACGAGAACACGGAGCCGATGCAATCAAGCACCCGCCAGGGATCTCACACGACCATGTAGGTGCCAACGAAAATGCGTTGGCAAGGAATATCACCGGAGTTATTTGGTGACCTGGGACAGCACGTGACCATCCGTGGTTGTTCCTTGCATAAAGTGTTGTGGTGCCGTTAAGTTTTGACGTGCACGCAATAACGTCTTTTGAGATGACTGTACAGTGTCGTGTGTCGACAACGTCCCGGGCAACCACTAATGCACTGTCGTCAAAGTCGTCGTCGCGTTCATTTCCGCGATAGCCAATGCCATGGTAATGAATGAATATAGTTGTAGCTGTAGACACCACTATCTGGCCGTACGCGTGCGCAACATGCACAATTTCGCTGTAGCACTTTGTGGAATTGATTACCGCATCGCGATTAGAGTTCACCGTAGCGACAACACCGCATGCGTAAAAGACGCGCAAGACCTTGCCGTTGCGCGATGGGCACATCCAAAGACCCCTGCCCCGGGACGCCAGTTGCCATCTGTACCTGCGATTCTCGGCCCGGGCACCGCCGTGTACAAGCGAGTGCAACATGTGCAGTCGAGTAAACGTGAGTCCCTCGCGCCTTGCAGAATCCATGGAAAAAAGAATGTAGTCCTCCACAGACTTCCACCATCCACCGTGATTCGTCTGCTTCAGGCGGCAGAATTCGCGAAAAGTAAGGAAGGCATAGATGTTGGGGCCCACATCGCCGCGCAGAGTGCTAACCAGCATGTGATCCTGCCGATATAACCGCAAATTTGCTTTGAGATAATGACTGTTTCACAAGCTGACGAACACTGTCACAGGAACATTCCTGGATTGTTCTCCAGTATATACGGGGGTCGGTGTGGTTGTCATGGGACTGCATTGTACTTGACAGCTTATCCATGATGTTGCTGGCGTTTTGCAGCTCTGCGCTGTTGGACAGCGACACGCGAGCCATGTGAATCTCGTCCTCCGTGATCTGGCCACTCGAAAATTCCTGCAATATATTCTGTACAAGCGCAGTGGCCTTTGCCTTTACGTCCTTGTTCAGAGTGCAATATACTAGCAGGCGCGGAGAGTCGCCCGCTGAAATCAGCATGGGGCTGATGCCATACGTGTAACCGTGCTGGTCCCTGACCTCTTTCATCAGCCGACCGGCAAACGAGTTGCCCAGGGTTGTGGTTGCCAGCTTTAATCTCGCAATGCTGGCCGTGTCTCCCGGGGCTATATTGCTCGTCCTGGTTCCAAAAAACACACTGGCACTGGGTGTGTTGGCAACATTGATATGTCGCGAGCCGCCTGACAGACTACCAATAAGGTGCGTGGTGCCTCGACCTGACGCTAGCATGTTACGCGGCCGCCGATATTCTATGGGACGAAATGAAAACCTTCGCACCATGTTGATGCTGCTAGAGTCTATGTTCACCATGATCGTCTCGGGGGTGATATTGGTAATAGCCGCAAAGACACCGTTCAGGTGCTGCGGTGTACACGCGTCGACAGAATCCAGCTGGTCCTTGATGCCAATCTTGTAATTGAAATCATTTTTGTCGTAAAGATGTTGTATCATGGCAATAGAAGCAAGTTTCTGGGCATTGAACTGAGTGCCGCGTGTCATTGCCTTTTGCATGCCAAGCTCACGCAGACACAGATCGTCCGAAAACATCTCTCGCTTGCGCATTGACTTGTCTAGTATAGCCAGGGTTGTGCCCAGCTGGTCGCGGTTGCACTGTATCATGCATGCCACCACGCCGGGGCCGGGCGTAGCCCACTCCACTTCGCTGTTGATAGCATGCAGCTTTAGTTTGTGATCACCATCGCGCTTGTTAAGCAGCCTAGTTGTCACTTCCCTTGCAGCCCAGGACGTTGTCAGGTTCTTGTCCTTGAACAGAAGCGTCACGTACGATCGATTGTATGGAACCACGGGCCTGGTATAAGCACGGTGATTGCCGTCCACAACAAGGGCGTTAAAAAAGTCAAAGCCAGCCATCTCAGCGGTGCTGAGGCGAACGCTATGGTCGTTGTCACGGGTAAGCGGGCGTTCTGCAGCAAGAAGCAACGGTGACTTGGTGGGAAGTGCGTGCTGCAAATACCGAAGAAGCACCAAGTTGTGCTCGTTCATTCGCTCATTTGCTACGCGACGTATGTCTTGTACGGATACACTGTTAGGACCAAAGCGCTGGTTGTACTGCCGCGTCAGAGAAGGCTCGCCGTTCGCAAACACGCTCTCTACAACCGAATTGGCCAGCGTGGCGGAATCCTGGCTCGTCTCGGTCATGTACTTGTGTCGAAGCCTCTGCAGCGCAGACTGGAGCATGTTGTGGTCGTTGAAGTTCAACAGATCGTGCCCTATTAGATGCGTCAGCCCAGTCTCCACGATGCGCGACATGACCGCCTCGTTGTCAGATGAGGCTGGTACGAGCGCCAGTATGTAGTGGGCGTCAGGCTTGCTGTACACACCCAGATCCGCATGGCAACCATGGATAAGACCCCGGTCTTCCAGGGGCTTCGTAATGCTGCGTATCCCGGGTGGAGCCGAAATGAGCTGGTTTATTACCTGCAGCACGTCACTGTCCTTGCCCCAGGCCGGGGATGGCCACCCGAGGGCCACGATCGTGGATCCGCCGCCCTTGCGGATCTCATGGAGACGCAGGCCGCTCTGCGAACGCCGCTCGGGCATGGGAAGCGTGCCAAGCTGCTGAACCTCGGTGTCTGGAAAGGTGTGACGCTGCACGTTGGAAAACTTGCCAACCAACTTCTGTACAAATGAGTCCGGGAACATGCCACTAGGCACTCCACCCACAACTACCAGCGTATTGCGGGCGGGGGACGATAGCAGGTTGTGCAGGCCCTTTAAATCAGAGAGCTTCATGTTCTTCAATGTGCTCTCAAAACCAATGGTAGGCTTTGTATTGCCCTGCCTCAGCACCAGCCTGTTGATACCCTCCAGCACGTGGCGAAACGCGTTCTGGGGCGACTGGTTGCGGTGCTTCTCGTCCAGTATGTTCTGGATCTCCTTGCGAAATTGCTCCTCGGTCACAGCTGCCACGTGCTTGCCCTGCATAGTGTCTACCTGGTAATCCAAATAATCAAACAACATACTCAACGGACCGTCAAACTCGGTAACAATGTGCTTGTTGCTGGTTCGGGCATTGATGTTGCAGCCCAAAAAACGGGTCCACGCGGCACCGTCTTTGTACAGAAAATGCTCGTACGCGTGAGCCCATCCCTCTTTTCCAACAGGCTCCACCGATGAACCTCCTTCTATGATGCGTCGCACAGAAACCTTCTGTCCCTGCGCATACGGAACCCATATAATTTTCATGCCGTTGTTCTTCAGCTCAAACACGTGACATTGATTATCACTACTCTTTAGAGACACACCCGAGGACTTTGGAAAAGACAGAGATGACAACTCTGCGCTCAACCACGGGCGTTCGGCTCGCTTCGAGTTGACAGCAGGCGCTACAGCCCCCAAAGTAATCGTCGCAGGTGCGGCAACAGGCTCGGTGTGTCCGACCGACATAAGGGAAGGCCAGGGCCCACGGTTGCTGCGTACAGACATATCATGACCATGTTGCGGTCAGATATTATACTACATAATTGAATTTATGCACTACTTAAATTTATCAAAACATATTGTGATATGGCACAAGTTAATCCGGAACGAATGAATAACACACGTGATGACAAGCCTGACATTATAGTCTCCGAAAGCAACCGCAACGTTCTTTTTCGATTTGGACTGATCATCGCTTTTGTAGCATACCTGCCCGCTGCATACCTCTTTCTAAATCCGGCACGGGACGCCGCTGCATCAGTCTCGGGCCTGTACGTGTCCGGATTTAATTCGGTTGTGTGCACTGGTGGCACGTGCAAGCTACATACTTGCACGGATGATCAGAGAAAGGACAACACGGCTGGAAAAGTATGCAACGCTACATCCAAAACAAATAAGGATGACCTGGACCCATTGAATGAAAGAACTCAACACACAAGGTTCGCGGCGGAACTCTACGATGATTTTCTCTGCGTGAATCCGATCGATCATCTGGGCCCTGAATACTCGCTTTTCCAGGAAAACTATACCGAGGGCAAGTCACACTACATCAGGACCCGCGGGTGCTCGTCGCTGACACATCACTGCACCGAAGATCACGTATTCTTCAAGGATGTGGCTGCCAAGGACGACAACGGCATGAGGGTCATACCGTGCATTGTGCTGAACAAATACGTCAAGCACGCAGCCAGTGACGTAACGGACAATGCAGCGATTGACAAGGTGCAGATGGATAACCTCTTCCCGCAGGTGTTCACCAGCGCGACACCAAGCCTGGAGTTTGCCAAATGTGCACTCAAGCCAAACAAGGGGACGTGCGCCGGAAGCGCCAAGTGCAAGTTTCAAACCAAGTGCAAGTGGGACGGCACTGTGTGCAAGAACCCGGACAACTCCCCGGCAACCACTGGGGCGTGCAATGACAAGACTGTGGATACCTGCGAAAACACTACTGCCCCTACCGCGAAATGCAACAACCCGGACGGCAGCACGCCAGATACCAGCACTGCTTGTGCCGATACCAGTTTAAACAGCGCAGACAAGTGCGATGTCGTTGACTACGTTGATAAAAACTGCGGTGCTGTTCCGGACGCCATCAAATCAGAGGCGACTTGCGTCGCAACTCTTGACGAAGAATCTAACGCATGCGTGTGGACAGCTACAGCTCTCAGTGTGACCACTGCATGCTCTACTTCAACTGAAGATGGCACCGGTACGGGTGAATGTGGGGCTGCCGTATCAAAGGCCGACAGTGACCCAACTAACACAGTGGATAGGGCATCCGGCGACTGCGCCTGGCATCCTATGACCACCCACCCGGGCACCGGGTTTAAGCTGCACACGGACCCGCCAATGACAGAGAAGATTATCGAGCCAAAGCACAAGTCTATGTTCGGTCGGACAGACTTTGCCGCTGCACAGTTTACGCTTTGGTGGCCCATTACGTTTGTGTGGTGTTACCTTAACGTGGTCGGCGCTGTTTACGTGGTCGGTGCCACATACAAAACATTCCAAACTGACAAGGGATACCGACAGCCCGAAGGCAAACGGCCTCTCGGGACGTGGGGTGAAAATGCAATTGGCATTTTGCTGTTTGTCCTGCTGTTTTTGGTGTTTCCGATGTGGTTGTCAGGGGCCACATTGTCAGGGGCTGGCGACACACATGGATACGACTTTGGGGATTTCATGGGGTATGATAAGCACAATATTTCCAAGGGATTTGGCACGAGCATTATCATACTCGTGCTTGTCCTGTGGGCAGCTCACGTAAGCTTCTACACGAATGTTCCTGCTCACTCCGAAAGAGTTCAAACCAGGTATGGACGGTGGCTCACGTACGTGGTACCATTCCTGCACTCGTCGATTAATCTAGCGTGGGGGTTTGTCGGGGCGGCTACTTACGGAACACAGGTGTTCCATATTGGCGAATACAACAAACTAGATCACGTGGAACACGCGTCGGCACGCTGGTTCCTTGCGTTTTTTGTACCATTACTGTTTTTCATATTCTTTATCTTTCAGGCTTTGTTAGGACTCTTGAACTTTTATAACTACTTTGGCGGTCCTGATCTGTCCGGCGTTCCATGTATAGGCATGTTTGTAACGGGTGGTGGAAGGTACAAACCAAGCAGAGGTGGGCCCGGCATAGGTCCGGTCGCGCGTCGTGTATTGGGTGGACAAGGTAAGGGCGCCGTGGTCGTCAGCACCTTGCACGAACGTGCGTCCATGCTCAAGAACGACCTTGCCGTCTAGAAAGGGGAAGTGCCGCGTATTCGCAACCGGGTCTAAAGTCGCTCGTTGGATATTTGTACACCGTCCACACCTCTCTGTTAGCTGGAGTCATAATAAAGGCCCATTCTCGTAATTTTCTGTTCCACGTTGCCCTAGCCGACGCAACGTTGTTAGCCCTTCTGATCATTTTATACGCCGTAAGAACCGGCATCAGGTGATCGTATGCGTCCACAAACGACGTCCAGCTGACCTGCAGCGCGTTGGGTATCGACTCGTGCCATCGTATCGCAAACTCTATGCGAAGAACGTGCGCCTCGTCCAGCATTTTAGCCAGGTTCGCTAAGAAGAACCCCTGGTGCTTGTCGAACGGTTGCATGGGCGGTGGTACGTATACACGTGGCACCGGGGCCACGCATTCCACCTCATCATCGTCACTGCTGCTGTCACTGTATTCCTGAAACATTAAAATTTATGAAGGACATCTATACACTTTATGGAACATTCTGGAAACATTCTGCTACATTTACTGCCGTAATGAATTTTTGATCAATAGCACTGCGCAGGGCGGCGCTGATTGTATTCTTGATCTGGGTAAATTGCCTGCGCTGCACCCCTACTTCGCGTATAGAGTGTGCATCTGGGAGAGCGTCTGCAAGCCATTTGTCTGGTGGTATGACCATGATTCCATCGTATGCAATCCCCCTTCGCATCATGTACAGCACTGCACTCACAACTGTTTCGAACGAGCTAGCGTGGGACACATACGGAGAAAGTAATGACCAAAATGAGCCAACTACGCGTGCGTATTTTTCGCATATCTCCTGCCGGCGCTTCATGGAGCTGTAGTCATCTAGATATGTCATGGAACGAAGCTTATCTCTATTTCCGTAAAACACCTGTACCACGAGCTGCATGGACACTGGTTTGTTTTCTTTGGCCATGTCTCTTACATATCTTTGACATAGCCGCCTTGATAGTTCTAGGCATGCCTTGTACCTGGCAGCCTCGTATCGTAGTCTCCTGTTTGAGAATAATAAATCATACACAAATGCACACGCTATTTGATTATCCGTGTACACCCTCGATTTTCTTCTGCGCGATTTACCCCCACCACCCTTTGTTTCCGTTGCTAGGTTGCCGGACACTGGTTGCTGCACCGGTGCGCCGGTTATGCAGCACGTTCCCTGCTTTATAATACATTCTGTGCCGTTGCACACGTGTGGCTTACCAGTGGAGCAAACATACAGATCGTTTACGAGCACAGGTGTTTCGTTTGTGTGCAGGCTGCAACAGGGCCCCGACACCGCATGGCCACCGCCCCCACCACACGCCCACGCAACAATGTGCTGCATGTCGCATTTCTCGCTACATATGTGCCAGCCACCAGTGTCTAGTATAACTGTCTGTCTATCTGCCCATGCTCGATACACAATATCACGTGCTTGTTGGATATCCATGCAGCTGTTGGAGAATGGAATTCCAATTGAGCTTCACGGGTGTAGAGTGAAACGTAGCAGCGCGTGAGCCATGCATCTCACATACAGCCTCGTTGATAGTGTTCTGCATAAACGCATGGCAGTCGTTGACCATCAGAACAAGCTTCTCCAGCTTATGCTGGTGTATACGTACATCCCATGTCTGCTGCACTGTTTTTCTCCATTCGTCATACTGCATGAGCCACTGGACACGATACTCGTGGTCCATGGCGGCCTTGCCTCGTGTGACTAGCTTTTGCATGTGCGACTGCCAACTGTGGCGTCCCTTTGACGAATTGCACCATGAGCAGCACGGCACGGTTTCTACGGGCGTGGGCACGATGCCAGATGGCAGGCCGTTCACTACAAGAGGGTGCAGGTGGTCTGCGGTCGTGGCAAGCTTGCCGCAGTACACGCATCCATTGATCATGGCCAGGCGCCTTCCGTACTCGTGGAGCACATCAACAGGTACCGAGTCGGAAATAGGAGGCAGCTGCATGTTCAGCTCGTGGCGCGTGGTGCTGGCCCGCCGGTACACTGTGCACCTGGATGGGTTGCGCTTCCACTTGCGCAAGGCAAGGACGTCTGTGTTCATTATATTAGATGATATACTTCTATTACATCACGTCCCTCTGTCTTACAGCATGCATGTCGGTGTACATGTACAGAAACCCGCTTATACTATATCATGGCGACAGCTGACACCATTGACATCCCCCAAATCATGACCCAGACCGCAGAAAAGGCCAGCAAGCGCCAGCGCGAGCTCGAAGAGGACGAAATCGTCGAAACCAAGCACCAGTTTACCGCGATAGACCGCGTTCGCACTCTTTCGTCGCGCATGCGCGAGCTACCAACGTGGTTCCCAACGGCCAGCGACTACTCGTGGACCAACGTAACGCGCCCGGGCAAGAGCAAGCGCACGCTGTTCGTTCTCACGGGTTCCGACGGCGGACAGCAGTTCTGCACCATCGGTCGCGTATTTGGTGCAACACTCAGTGAGGCCGCCCTGTCTGCCCCGTCGCCGTTTAGCGACCCCAGCCAGGACAACACGGACCTGTCACTGCACCTCAGCATGCGCCCTGCCACGGTAGATGGATGGGACCAGTACGACGAGGACGTGACCGGCGCCATCGAGCAGCTGAAGAAACTGCGCGACAGCGCCATCCGCGACGCCATGGTTCCCACCATTCTTGGCGACGACGAGAAGGTCATTGGGCTCCAGGGCAACAAGCTCAGCGGGTACCGCAAGAAGAAGCCCGATAAGCTCGCCGAGTCGCTGGAGGACAGCTGGGGAAGCACCGGCACGAACGAGGCCGGCGACATCGTCCGCACCAAGCGCCGCTGCTACGGCGTGACTGATCTCTCTGACCACGGCGTCTTCATGAACAAGTGGCTCAGCGTCACCGACGCCGACGGGATGCCGCTAAACTACATTGCCGATGAAACCGCGGTCGAACGCAACGACGTGGTGCTCGTGTGGTTCCGCGTGCTGGCACAGATTACCGCCGGGAACTTCCACATCTCGCTTGAGCCCCGCAATGTCATGGTGCTGCAAAAGGGTGCCCAGGACGCCGGTGGCGCCGGCTCGGCGAGCTTCGCCGCGTCTCTCATGAAGGCCATGAACCGCGGCGACCAGGTCTAGGATGAAGCCCGGGCCCGTGCACTACAGATGCAGGCAAACAGAACTGGAGACAGACGTTTTATTGTGCAATCAGGCAGGTACGGATGCCATCTATGATCCACTGGCGTTGCATATCAGCGCACGTGTTTCATTTGTCAAATATTGTAGTAATACATCCTGATTTTTGTACTGCGCAGTTGGATCTGGTCCTTTTAAATTTCTTGATTCTCTCTGTACAAGTCCGTAATACAATTGCCACGCAAGTGCAGCCTTTGACACAAATGACAGAATAAGGTACGCAAACTCACTTTTAAATGTAACCTCTGGATCTGTATAGTTGTACAGATAATACCCCATTACAACTGCAAATCCTCCAAACAGAAGCACCAGCGACCACACAATTACCTTTACCCAGTCCGGTGGGCCAGGATTAGATAGGCCTATGGCATCATAAAACGAGTAGTACACGGCCACCCACGGGCAGGAAAAGGACACCCAGCCCGCAATGTAATACAGCCACTTCTCAGGTTCCCACTTTGTGTCGTTTATCCACGCGCGCCAGGCCCACACCACTTCCGCAATACCCAGTACCAACAATGCAACTGTCCCTCCACCGTAAAGACCGTATAAAACCGCACCCGCAACAATCAGTATAGATCCCTCAAAAAGCAGCGTTTTGTATAAATCAAAGTCATCAAAACCTAGGTTTGACCTTAATGCTTTGCTTGCCTGTGCCTCGCTTGCGTACCCAAACACCTGTGTAACTGCGATACACGTGGCACACAGCGACAGTATCCACACGTCCGTGTAGCCGCACAGAATTTGCACAACGACCTGCATCAGTGACGCAGAGAAAAAATACTCTGCCCATCGAAGCGGGTTCATCTTTTTGTCAAGCAACGACATGTAAATGCCGTCCGTATTGCGTCTGTAGCTAATCCACATGTCTATGACAACTATTACGTGGGCAAGCGAACTCAGGGCATGAAACGACAGCACTATGGCTTCCATGTGAATGCTTCCGACTTGCTCAGTCATCACCCTTACCATGCACTTTACATCTCGACATGACTTCCCGGCGTCCTCCGGCGCGATGGGCTCCCACACAAATCGGCGTATGCTACCCTTGACAGGCCATGGGTCTGTACCGCGCATAAGGCCTGCAATGGCTGCCGCAGAACCCGTGTGGAACACCGCACAGGCAACATTCCACTTCCAAAGCGATTCCCGCCATGTGGCCTTTATTTGCCCAGGACTTGCGTTTTCCACAGCCTTTACGTCCTCCCATGCGGCCCACATGATTTTGTAACTAAAATAAAGACCAGCGCCTAGTACAGCGCATCCCCATATTATAGAGTACCCGGGCTGCATGTCCCATGCAAAGTATGAAATCAAAATGCACGCCAAAATGCTGCAGAAAACTATGGACACGCCAAAATACCACGACCCCCATTGCTGGGTGTTGTACTTCAGTGGCTTTACGTTTGCCGCCACTCGGCCCGACTCAGGATCAGTATTAGCCGACGAAGCAGCATTTTCATCTGCTGCGCGATTCTCAGCTACCATTCGTGAAGTTGCAACGCGCTTGTACATCACCGTTACATTACCATGCGTATATATACATTATCCCTGCACACATTGATCATGGACAAAGACGAGCACGACATATCCATCGAACACGGGCACACCCTGCAGCACTTATTTAACGTGTACCCAACCGTGCGCATTTGCAGGGACCTGATATCAGCATACGTGTTTGAACGCGACGTCGTTGTCGAAGGTCCAAAGTCAGAAACCATGCGAAACGAGCTTCGCGACGAGTGGAAAAAGCTTAAGTGCGACATGCTTGACCATGCCATGACCATAGGGTTTGTAGCCGTTCACGTCAAGGCTGGGCAAGTGCCCACGGTAGTACCGTGGGGGCTTTACAGGCCAACCATTTCCATCGACAAAGAGTTCAATACGGTGTTGCGGGCATACCCAGCACGCGAGGACGATGGTGATTTTGATCGACCCCTGAAAAACGTTGTGGTGCTAGACATGTTTGGGTACTCCCCTGACTTGAACGGAACACTCTCGTCCATCATGGTACCGATTGCGCTACGCATCAAGACAATCGTGGCGCAGCTAGATGCGGTGCTCACAGCGGACAGGGTAAAAGCCAGGCCACCAATATACACAGAGACAACGGACGATGGTACCAGGCCGGCAGAGGAAGTACAATACGACTACTTTGCGGACGCAGAGAGCCTTGAGCGTACATCCAGGAACGCGTACGTGCGCAACAAAGATGCACTGGCCGAGCTAAGGGCACAGCAGGAGATGTTCAGCGATTATTTTGGCGGCAACAGTGACCACAGAGAATGCCAGCAGGGCCTGGAATCTGTGACGCCACTGCCACTGGGACAAAAAATAAGCCGTGCGCCTGAAGCATCCGGTCCGGAGCAGCTGGTGGAACGACTGCGTCTATTCGAGCAAGACTGTTTTTCTCTGATGGGGGTGCCAAGGTCGTTTGTCATGCACGACATTACAGTGCGCCACGACGCGGGTATGCTTCACTGCTCATTTATGAGGACAGTGCACAACTGGCAAATGTGCATGGCGAATGCACTCACGTATTTATTGAATGTGGTGAAGGCTCCAGAGGTTACTAAAAATAAAAAACGAAAACGGCCAACCGCGCCCGCATACACCGTCCGGTTTGAGCAATTGCCAAGAGTGGGCATTGCAGAGCTGAATCACGCGTACGACCGGGGCGTAATGTCATGGGCATCATACCAGAGAAGCCTCGGGCTGTTCTGTGGCATTTCCCACGAGGATATGAGGAAGGACACGGAGCCGTGGTCTAAAGAGGAACGTCTCATGGGATGGACTGGCCAGAAGCCAAAGACAGAGTTCCGAGACGATGCCGGCCGAAGCTAACACGTTTGCACGGCTTGGAGTAGTCATGTGGCTCGAGAGCACGGACTGGACGACAATGCGTGCCAAGCGTCACAATGTACGTACGCGCGCGGCTACTTGTGACGCCCACGGCGTTCTTCATCGGCAGTTTGACAATTTCCGTGACCGGATACGGCCACCGATTCTCTACATCGGCCACGTCGGTGTAATTGTCATCCATCGGCGCCACGCGTATGACAATTGGAAAGACGTAGTCCGTTACAGGCCCCTGTGGCATGTCCATGTCCTCCTGCATGCGCGCGTTGTGCAAAGGGCGCGTCGTTTCTCCGGGCAGTACTGCCATGATGCCAAGCACGGACATCACTTCCGACATTGTGCCAGTGGATAGCACGGGCACAGCAAAGCTAGTGCCTGTCGCTTCTTTGCGAATGGTGACGTGGATAGTCGGCGTCACGACAGAGATACATACATCGCCGACGATTGACTGTGTGGACGAGTTCGTCACCTGAAGTGTTCCGTACTTTCGACACTCGGAGGCATTGAAGCCCGCCCTGCCTACCGCCTCCGCATACGTGCATCCCTTCCTCACGTTGATGGACGCAAGCACGTTGTTGCAGCTATCCACAAACGTCACAGACGGCATTGTCTCAAGCAACATGTACAATAAATGACCATAGTACAGGCTGACGAATGAATCTTCCAGGAATCTTCCGTGAAACAAAAAAGAATCAGCCCGTGATGGGAGTCGAACCCACGATCTCCTGCTTAGAAGGCAGGCGCATTATCCACTTTGCTACACGAGCCACTACTGCAACTGGGGATCGAACCCAGGACCGCCGGCTCATAAGACCGGTACTCTACCAACTGAGTTACTGCAGTAATATAATGTAGAATAAAGTACGTGTGTATATAAATGACTGCCTACACATAGAACACGGCCTCCTGTGCCCCCTGCAACCGGAGTGGCTCGTTCAGGTCATGCCATATCTTGAAAAGGCTGGTGGCCACAAACACCAATGCTGCCCCAGACACCGGTTGCACCGTGATCCAATCATCCACATGCATGTTGCAACAAACCACAAGCAGCAATATTTGCCATTTCTTTGGCCGACATCTGACACTGGTATATACATATTAAACAACTGTATCCTTAGTATGATGAATGCAAACACAATTGCAATGGAGGCGACAGTGTGTGTTTTTATGGCCGGATGGCTTATGTGCACCATGAAAAACTTTCACAGCTACTGGCTTCGGCACAGCGACGAGTGGCATGCAGCACGGGCGCTATTATCATCTGAAGTGTGTACCGATGCCATGCTGCGGATAGCAGTTGGTCACTTTGACAAATGCGCAGAAGCCAAGGCCACGCTAGCAATGTCACCCATGCACAGGGCAGTGTTCTCTGTAGCAGAGGACTTGCACGTATGTGGCAATCGCAGGTGCGAGTTGTTTTACATTGACGTGACAGAAAGACTCACCTCGGTATTATTTCTTGTAGCTCTTGTTCTAATCATGGTGGTGTGGCGAGGGTTCAAACGCAAAAGCGAACATGCGCATGATATGCAAGAATATTACTGGAAACTTCCGTGTAGCACAATAGAGTATAAGAAAGACTAGATCATTACACATGTGGCACCTGGTTGAGGATGTCCTTCGAATTCAGAATTACAACGCGTCTCGTGCGCCAGAACCCGGAAATCAGTCCCAATGTAATGTATGCTGGGTTTATTCCGGAACTTCTGGAGCTTCTTGAGGCCAGCGATCGGGCCATACAGGAGTCGCTCGAGCAGGCCGAACCCGTTATGCATCCAAAGTTACGCCATTCGGAGCTCGACGCGATTGCCCCTGCGCGCAGATACAGACGGTCAATGGCTGGTGGCGACAGCTCGCCCACGTGCACCATATGTCTGAATGAATTCAAGCCAAACCGCCGGGTGCGCAGGCTTCCATGCGGTCACTTATTTTGCTCGGTGTGTATATCCGAGTGGACCTGTGACTCTAACGCATGCTGCCCCACGTGCCGCGAGCCATTGGTCTCACCAATGGGATGACGCACCGGCGCGACATGTGGTACGTACTGCACAAATGCGACCGGAATAAGCGTGAATGCAGTACACACAACCGACAGCTGCCACATGTGCGAAAAGTCTTGCTGTTTGACAGAGAATGCCTCCGCGAGCCCAGCGCCCGTCCAGGACGCCACGAACCCGCCAAAGTTGGACACTGCCATCAGCGTAGAGTAAAGCGAGCCCTCGATACCGGGGGGGCACAGGCGAGCACCGAGGACGCACACTGGCATCATCATTACCTGCGACACAATGCTGAATGCGACGCTCTCCGCAATGCAGAACACGAGGTCAGGGATGTGTGCGCGTACGTTTAATCTCAGTATCAGTACGAGCTGAAGAAGGCGCAATACAATTAAGATGACAATTCCGCTGTAAAAAATACATCGAAAGCTTCTGTGCCTGAGATACTTAGAATACACCTGTGCACCCACAATGTGAGCCAGGTGGGCACAAGCGTCTACGACAGCAAACTGCATTGGCGTGAATCTCAGAGTTGTTTGCATAAACACAACCAGTGCGTAGTAGCACGATGGCACCGCCGATAGTATAAAAATAAACACACACGGTCTTAGTATTTCAGTCTTTTTCAACGTTGAACACAGCAGCTTCATTTTGTGGTGCGTTTGGGCGCAGTTGACGGCTGGTGAGCTGACATTAGCTAGTGCAAGAGACAAGCCTGCAGGTGCAATAAGGCATGCTGTAATCAAAAATACAATATCGTGCGATGAATATCTGGCAAGTGCACCACCGACAACTGCGGCCACTAGTGCACCCGCAGCACGCACGGTCCACACCTTTGATTGCAGCTTCCCCAGATTTATGTTGCTTTCATTTCGCACGCATTTCACTGTCTGAGCATCTGCCATCACGTCTAGAATGCATATAAACAAAGAACTCAGGGTAAGCATGCTGGCCAGAGATACCGGGGTAGTTGCCATGTCACAGGCAATGACGAGCCAGCACGCCATAAACCCCGCCGTACAGGCGCCGATTGTGACCCGTGGATAGGACAGATTATCAATCCAAAAGCCCCACAGCGGCTTCAATGACCACGGTATGATGGCTGTTGACGTTACCATCGCATATACCGACGGCTCGTAGCCCAGTGCATTGATGCAATAAATTCGAAGAGCCACCTCAGGGATCTGAAACGTGGCCGTCATGAACGCATAAAATAAAAGAAGCGCCGTCATTTGTGCGGACGTTATGATATCCGACGACATTACGGGCGAATATGTATAAACTGTGCGTGCCAGGTCATAGCGATGACCATTAGACAACAACAATATGTCATAGAATGCATTATGCGACATACTCTACATGGGCGCAGCTCGCCGATGACACAGACTGACATGGGCATTGCCGAGGTGTTTGCTAGGGCAGCGGAAGACTACTTGTGGGCTACGTATGGCGATTGCCCCAGTCATGATGTTATATGCAGGCGCGTCGAAGATCATCGGCAAGATATAGAAGAGTGGCAGCAAACCCAAGGTACCCGCAATGCATGGTGGAACTGGTTTAGCACTCCTTAAAGTGATGCCGCACACGAAGGCAGACGTCCATGGACATACACCGCCCCCCGCTGTCGGCCACGGCAGAAAAAAAACACAAACTGCGTACATTTGACTGGATGGAGTGGTGTGATACTGCTATACCGCTCTTAGAGCTCAATATGGTTAACAACTACCTTGCCAGGGATCCAGTGTACTTAAACGAACTTGTGCGCCACCTACTGCACGCCACACCGAGCGACATTCACATCCGTATTTCAAGGACACACTCTGAAGAGCTTGTATACTTAGTCTACTCGTGCTTCTTTGAGCACAGGTACCAAGCTATGTACTTCTGCGAATACTTTTACAGATATGCCGGCCGTAACACTCTGGGGATTCCGAGGCATGCGGCAATGCCGTTAAAGCGATTCGACGATGCCTCTGTCACGGTATCCGACGACATATTTCACGCGCTGATAGACGACGTGCTGATGGGAAATGAATACTTGTATCCATTTATTGACACGTACCTACGGTCGCTAGCATATGGCGAGACAATGGCAACAAGTGCGTCCGTATTCATTAAAAATGCACACATGGAAGAAAACGCACTGGCGGGATACGAGATCAATGCCAGCAAGACAATTGTAGACACGTGTCGGAAGTTTGTACCTGGTATGCAGAGGCAGGGCGTAAAGGTGCATTACACTGCCGACTACAGAGATGGTGTAGGTGGGTACGTATTGTCAATGAACATCCGGCCGTCACTTTATTGCAACAATCATAACCTTACGTCTGGGCATTGCGTCGAGGGACACATCTCGAACAAAGTACCTACCGCGACTTGACTCAATCATATCACCAACCTCCAATGGCGCTACGTTTCCGGACGCAGGAAGTGCACACCAGTACCATTGCAGATACGTTTGAAGCCCGAGGTGTGTCATGTCACGCTTATCGACGGCAACGTAGCTACGCCCTTGCGCGTCCTCCCACTGGGACTTGTTTCGTATTACAGACGGGCGCGGGTATGGCCACCGCGCCTCGTACCACGTAGCAGGATGTGTCTTTAGCATTACATAATATAGTATGCTTGCATAATATACTACATGATAAGCAGCAGGGTGCGATATCGAGCACATAATAAACAGCTGTCCACACTTCGCAGGCTTCGGCTGCAGTACCTTGAGGCATCGCATACTAGCACTGAATTAACAGCGGACAACGTTGCACTTCAGTTCCTGGTCATATGCAACAGCTCCAGATCCCAGCAGCGAGCCACACTCAATGTCATTGAACACATTAACGGTCATAGGGAAATGCTGACCAGACAGGCTCTAGACACAGTGATGCACGCAATCGCACAATGGGTAATGCAAGAAAGGCGAGACACATGCTTCATTACATACATTGCGCATTTCTTTTACAGGAGACAGACACTACTGCAAGGAATTGAATCCATGCCGCCAGTGAATCGTGACAAAATAAATTTGTCAACTACGTGGCTGTCATGGGACGCCATCCGAAGAAACATCATCGTGCCCGACATACGCAAACTAGCACTAGAAATACAATGGAAAAGAGAGGTGCGGCCAGGCGAGCCAGAGCTCATACAGGACATCAAAAACATACCGTCTTGCAGCACGTACACGGTCGTTCAGGCGCTAAGAACAGTCGAGTTCATCACCAGCACACGGTCAGGGATCATGTACTGCTCGCTAGAGGACATGTATGCTAACCACTGGCTGGACAGTATTGTGCTTGCCGTCATACAAACTCGCATGAACAGCCGCGTGGGCCTAGACTGGCTAAAACGATGCGTCATGTTTGAACACAACGTTGTACCAAGGCCAGAATCAGACGCACACATAATAGTGCTGGCCAGAGACATTGTGGTCAAGAAAGGCAATGACGTGAGTAGATTTGAACATGCCACTAGCGCTTTCCATAAATGGTGTCAGCTAACGGACAACACCATAGATGGCAGATATGACGTGTCGATTACCACTATATAAATATAGTGCCGTTAATATGAATGCAGGCTGGTATACTGAACAACCCGCGGCCCAGCAGTGGATACAATGCCGTGCTTGGTAACATACCAGCCAGTGGGCCGCCCAGCGCAGGCGCACTTGCCAGCATGACGCCAAGCGTAAGCAACAACGTCAAAGAGCCCATGGTCAACGCCATTGCCTCGTATCCGATACTAGTACAGCCGTACTCCAATCACATGGAACGATACCTGCACCCCGGTGATTTGCTCTTTGTCTACGTGGGAGCCGCATCCGCGACCAGCGGAACAATGCGTAGGGGAAAGCCAGTAATTGTTGCAAATCTACCTATACTTAACCATATACTAGCCGGAAACCTACAGGACAGCCAGGGAAACCCGCAATACAACAACCCCTTCGAATGGAAATGGATTGGCGTCATGAGAAACGACATGCAGTTGTCGGGCGGGGCACCCGGCGTTAACCACAGATACACGGTGCACAGGCGCCTGATTAACGTTGACGTGCGCGGAGCCACGCGAATGTTCAACTACTGGTCAGATGCCAAAATTGGCGAGCAAGTGGGGCTGAGAGTGGTGCAGTGCCGTAGAAAAAAGCCAATGAGGGCCGCAAACGATGTGCCCATGAACGCGGCACAGCACTTCAGAGATAACACGGCCAACAACGACTTCGAGACGTACTGGCAGATTCTGCCGGCACAGCTTGATGATGTCAGAAGCGTATCAGACAGCGAAAACCTGATGAGCATCTATGAAAACCCAAAGGACATAGCGGACGATGATTACAACGCATACATAGACATAGGATATTGCTTCCAGCACCTGGGGAGGGCAGAAACAGTTAACGACAGAGCAGCTGTCATTGCTGCGTCCAACTTCCAGGACGACAGATTCAGGCTGCCCGTGATTCCCATGTTCATACGGACTTAAGATACTCGTCAAGGGCCAGAGCAAACGTTTGCCAGAGAACGCAGATGTCTTCGTTGCAATGCATTGTAATACAATTTATTAATTAATTTATATCAGCAGACGCAATATGCGTGACTGGAGGCTGTCATCTTCCCCCCAGTCGCCTGGTTCCGCGTCTGAATCGTTCATGTCGACTTTGTTGGCCGTAATGTATTGCGTCTTTGTAGTCTGTAATTCGTTGCGGCGTTTTATCAGCGCGTCTTGTTCAGCTATTAACGCATTCAGTTTACCTGCAGTAATTCGTGTTTTCGGGTCTTGGGCTTGTACAGTCCTAATGGCTGTGGCTTTCTCTGTTATTTTTTTGTTTAATATATCTAGTTGTTTATCCATCTCCGCGATATTTTTATGGTGTTCTTCGTCGCTCAGATCCCGAGCTGGCGACGCCGCTACTATCGACGCCGCCGCCGCAGCGAACTCGTCC
>MDTG01396720.1_pt1 | contig 28206 bp, 26 predicted proteins | sample 811421 | NCBI WGS metagenome assembly MDTG01 (sample SAMN05326645, study PRJNA326480) | marine metagenome | isolation source: seawater | place: Pacific Ocean: South East | collected 2011
GATCTCATCTCGATCCACACTGCCAACCGCCTACGCCCTGACGCGGGGTGGAGCAGCCCGGTAGCTCGTCAGGCTCATAACCTGAAGGTCGCAGGTTCAAATCCTGCCCCCGCAACCAAGTTTTACCTAATCCAATTTAAAAGAACTTCGATAATCTCGTTTAAGTTTTTTATCTTGCTTGTCTTTTTCCAGGAAAAAACTACCTATCACCAAAATATCTAAATTGCTTCCCATGAAGCAATTGAATGCGTCCTTTGGGCTTGATACTATTGGTTCCCCTCGGATGTTAAAAGAGGTATTAATAAGAATTGGTACTTTTGTTAATTTATAAAACTCCTTTATAAGCTTGTAAAATAAATCATTATCATTTTGATCAACAGTTTGTATTCTAGCTGAGTTATCGATATGTGTAATAGAGGGTACTTCCGAACGAATTGAATTGATTGATTTTAACTCTCTTTTTCTACTAAACGAATTTTTTGTGAGCTTATTTTTTTTTACATTGGCAACCATAAGCATATATTTACTTTCATTATTAAATTCAAACCAATTGGATACATGTTCTTTCAAAATCGCAGGAGCAAATGGTCTAAAACTTTCTCTGAACTTTACTTTTAAGTTTAATACCTTCTGCATTTTTTTATTTCTTGGATCTGCAACTATAGACCTGTTGCCAAGTGCCCTGGGCCCATATTCCATTCTACCTTGAAACCAGCCTATTGCTTTGCCTTTCAAAATGGCCTTCGCTGTTTTTTTTATTATTTGACTATCTTTATATTTAGAAAATTTTGCACCTAAAAATTTCAAATCTTTCTCAATATTAGTGTTACTATATGAGTCTCCTAAAAAACTAGCGGACATACTATCTGTTTTTAAAATTACCCTTTTTTTTTTTAATTCTAAAAACCAATATGCAAGAGCAGCCCCTAACGCACCACCAGCATCACCAGCTGCTGGTTGAACCCAAATATTCTTAAAAACCTTCTTCTTATATATTTTACCATTAGCAACACAATTTAAAGCAACCCCTCCTGCAAGACACAAGTTATCAATGTTATATTTTTTTTTTATAAACATTGAAATTTTTAAAATTATTTCTTCAGTAACTTCTTGAATCGATGAGGCGATGTCCATGTGAAATTTTTGAATTTCAGTTTCAGATTCTCTTTTTTTTTTTTTAAATAAATCATCAAAACTGTCATTTGTCATTGTGAATCCGGTAGAATAATTAAAATATTTTTGATTAAGCCTAAAACTTCCATCTTCTTTTATGTCTATTAAATTATTTTTTATAAGGTTAGTATATTTTGGCTCACCATAAGGAGCTAACCCCATTAATTTATACTCACCACTGTTTACCTTAAATCCTAGATAGTACGTTAAAGCTGAATATAACAATCCAAGAGAATTTGGAAATTGGATTTCTTTTAGAATCTTAATTTTATTTTTATCTCCTAAAGCAATTGACGTAGTTGTCCATTCTCCTACTCCATCAGCAGTTAAAATTACCGCTTTTTCAAATGGTGATGGGTAAAAACAACTTGCAGCATGGCTTAGGTGATGCTCAGAAAACAACACTTTTTTATCATCAAATTTTTTATCTATTTTTTTTAATTCTCTTATTATTATTTTTTTCATAAAAAGTTTTTCATTTAACCAAATTGGCATTGCTTTTAAAAATTGGAAAAAACCTTTTGGAGCAAAGTCAAGATAAGTTTCAATAAGCCTCTCAAATTTTAAAAAAGGTTTTTCAAAAAAAACTACTTTATCTATTTGAGAAAGCTTCACATCGTTATAAGTCAATAAATTTTTTAAAGCTTTCAGAGGAAAACTTTTGTCATGTTTTATCCTGGAAAATCTCTCCTCCTGGCTTGCATATATTATTTTTCCATTGTCAATAAGGGCAACTGCACTATCGTGATAATAAGAAGATATACCAATAATTTTTGTCAATTTTTAAAATAAAGTATAAATGAATGGAGCAACTGCAGAGCCTTGTGTAAGAAATACAAGAGATCCAAAAATAAAGAGAATAAGTATTACTGGATACAACCAAAATTTCTTTCTTTTAATTAGAAAAATCAAAAATTCTTTAATAAAATCCATATTTAAAATTGGTCTCTGAAATTGATAGTATCCTCATTCCTATCAACCCAATAGGATCCTTCTTTGCTTTTTTTTTTTTTAAGTAGATCTTTATTTAACAAAAATAATAAAATTTTTATCGGGATAATGGACAACACATAAATAATAGTAAGTATAATAGGTGAAAAAAATCTACCCAAAATTTCACCAAACTTTTCCCAAACTTTTGAGGGATATTTGAATATAATTGGGCAAAGAATACTTAAAATTAATAAAAGAAAACTAGAAAAAAAAAGGAATATTTTAAATTCATCGTTTTTAAGAAAGAAAAAGATCGTCAAAATCAAAAGTACTGTTGAAAAAGTAAGTCCAAAGTTCTTTGATTTTCTCAAATCTGATTCTTTATCCATAGTACAATTAATAATTACACTCAATAAAATTCTGCTTAATGATTCTTTAATATATAAATTGTTATTGAATAAATCAAAGGTTAAATATTTATTAATTCAATAGATTAGGCATTTAAATTTCTTTAAATTGGAGTAAGCTGACATTTGTATGAAAAAAATAACTTTTTTTATTAATAGTCTGGATGCTGGTGGGTCAGAAAGGCAGTTGCTTTACCTAGTTAATTTAATAAAAAAAAAATTTATAGTAGAGATTTTTTGCTTTAAAAAAGGTGAGTTGATTAATGATTTTAAAAAGCAAAAAGTAAATATAATTTCAGAAGAAAATAGTTTTTTTCCAATTATTCCATTAATTAAATATCTTCTTTCTAACGATTCTGAGATTTATCATTTTATACTTCCCAAGGCTTACATACTCGGAGGTATTTTTACTATCTTTAGTAAAAAAAAGAAAATAATGAGTCGAAAATCATTAAATAACTATCATAAGAAATATTTTGGTATTTCATTATTTGTCGAAAAACTTTTACACAGTAGAATGGATTATATAGTATGTAATTCTGAATCAATAAAAAAACAATTAATACTTTTTGAGAATGTAAATACAAAAAAAATTAAAGTTATAAAAAATTTTTTTTATAATCGAAAAGTCATCAAAAGCCCTCGGGTAGATTTTAAAATTAAAAATAAAGATATAAATTTTGCATACGTTGCGAATTTTATTCCATATAAAGGTCATAAAGATTTGATAGAAATATGTTCTAAGCTTAAAACTAAAAAAAAACTGGAAATTGTTTCTTGTAGGAAAAGGTAAGGAAGCATATATGGATTATCTAAAAAGATGTATTTCAAAAAAAAAACTAAGTTCGAAAATAATTTTCACAGGATATCTAGAGAATACAGTTAATCTTTATAGGAAAATGGATTTTGCAATTAATTGTTCTGAACAAGAGGGATCATCAAACGCACTTTTGGAAGCGATATCTCAAAAACTTCCTATCATAAGTTTTGATGTGGGAGGAAATGGTGAGTTTTTCTTTAAAAATGGGTATTTAGTTAAATATAAAGATACTAAAATTTTTATAGAAAGATTAGATTTACTAATTGATTCTAAAGATAGAAAAAAAATGGGAAAAAATTCTTATTTACATTTTAAAAAGAATTTTAGAAATAGTATTTCTATGAAAAAATATGAAAGTTTATACAGAGAATTATTTAAAGCTAATTAGCTAAGGGTTTTATATTTATAAAATGGAAATAAGTAAAATAGAAATATTTAAAAAAATTAAAGCCTTTAGTTGATTAAAATAAAACTTTACAGTTCTTTGAATAATTTGTAAATCTAATGCTTAGTTTATTTTTAGTCAGATTATAAAATGAATAAACTCATTTTTATATACTATATATTTATTACAATCCTAAGTTTTTTTGTCGGAATTTATTTTTATGAGAAATTCAGTTTTCCTTTACCTTACAAAAATGATTTGCTTAGAGACTCTCCTATTTTAGCTGAAAATACTGTAGATTTAAGAACACTTGATTATTATCCTTATACGGGCTGGCATTTATTAAGTAATTTTAATTATAATGGTCCGCTAATTCATGAGAAAGTGCAATATAAAGAGACAAATATTAGAACAGGAGATCAAGGATTTTTTATAGATTTTAATCTGAAGTTCCCGCCAGTTAAAAAAAAAAATGAATTTAGAATAATTTTAGTTGGTGGAAGCGGGGCGATGGGTATGGGGGCGCAATCAAATGAAAAAATGTTCTACAAACTCTTGGAAAAAAAAATTAATAATGAACTTAATTTAGATAAGAAAGTAAGAGTAATTAATTTATCTATGGCTGGCTCAGTTTTATTTCAAAATTTTATTACTTTAAATAAATGGGCCCATAGTTTGAGTCCAGATCTGATCATTTGTTATAATGGATACAATGATATAGTTATTCCAATAATTAATGAATCTGATTCATTTTTAAGATTCAATGAGTTTAATGGTTTGACTCTTCTTCTAAGGGGATCTGAATATCCTAAAGGTTATGTTTGGTTATCAGAATACTTTCCAAAAACTTTTAACTCAACAGGTCTTGGGCAAGCTATGAAAATGTTATTTTTCCAAAACTATTTTTTTGATTTAGGTAAAAAAAGGTTCAAAGAAAATTCAAATTCTCAAAATCTCAATACAAAAGAAATATATAATGATGTTGTTATAAAAAATACTATCAATTCCTTAAAATCAATTAAAAGAGATTTTGAGGGAATTCCTATTATGTTTGTTTTACAAATATCAGGTGAGGAAAATGCTAATCTGTATGCAAATGATTTAGGACCAGATTATTACAACAATTTTTTTGATACAATTCAATCTAACTTAAACAATTATATAAATAAAGATTGGATTTTTTTGAATGCCCATAAAGAATTTGAGAATAGAAAGGAATCATATTTTGGAGTTCATTTAGCCAATGAAGGGCATGAGTTACTTGCTGAATTCTTGAAAAACGAACTGAAGGCTTTTCTTTTAAATTAATAATATCAAATATTAACTTATTTTGGTGTCCTTGATATACAAGAATCTTAAAATCAAATAAATAGTTGACATTCACGGCGTGAACACCTAACATGTTCAACTTATGAACAAAAATATTTTTAAGTTGAAAACTGAACTTCAATTCTTGAATGAGATTCAAAAAAAAAAAAATCATTCACAAAGATCAATCTCAGAAAAACTTAACATTGCCTTAGGTCTTTCCAATTCGTTAGTAAAAAAATTTGTAAATAAAGGTTTTTTAAAACTTTCTGAAGCTCCAATGAAAAGATATTTCTATTTTATAACTCCTAAAGGCTTAACAGAAAAAATGAAATTGACTAGAGATTTTCTAAAATCTTCTTTAGAATTTTATAATCTTGTGCGAGTTCAATACGAAAAAATACTAATTAAGATTAAAAAAAAGAATCCTGAAAAAATTTATTTTTATGGTATTAGCGAATTAACTGAAATAGCGATTTTATCAGCTAAGATAAATAACATAAAAATTGATGGAATTTATGATCCAAGTTCTAAAAAATCAGAATTCTGTGATTTAAGAGTGATACACAAATTAAATGCGCAGATGAGTAAAAAAGGAGTTTTTTTTATTCATACTGAAAAAAAAGTTTTATCGAGTAGGAATGAAAAAATAAATATTATTATACCAAATTTTTTACAAATGAATTAGATATGAAATGGATTGTGGTGCAAACGAAAAGTAATAGCGAACAAAGAGCAGTATTAAACTTAAAGAATCAGGGCTTTAAAGTTTTTTTTCCAAGAGTTTGCAAAACCAAAGTTTTTTTTAGGACAGCAAAAAGAGTTCTAAAACCATTGTTTCCAGGATATATATTCGTGCAATTAATTGAAGATCAAAAATTTCTTAAGATAAATAATACTTTTGGAGTTAAAAACATCATTAAACTTGGAGGTAAAATATATTTTCTACCGTTGGATATTTATCAAAAAATAAAGTTAAGATGTAACGAAAATGACATTTGTTATAATTTTTTTGAAAAGGGTGAAAAGGTAATCATTAAAAAGAACAAATTTTTTATTGAAGGTATTTTTGATGAATATGTTGATGAAAAACGCTCAACTATTCTTCTTAATTTAATGGAAAGAGAAGTTAAGACTTCTGTTGCTATTAGTGCTATTGGAAAGTACTAGTCTTTCCTGACATTTTTTATCTTTTAACTAGTCAACTAGTTAGACTGCGGTAGCTATTGTCAAAAAAAATTGAGAGTTAGAGATGAAAATAATCAATACAAAAAAAAAGCGACTTTCAGATTGGTTTGGTTTAGTAGAAAAAACTGTTGAATTTGAAAACAAAAAAGCAGTTTATCATTCTATTGATGTCCATGATTATGTGTCAATTATTGCTATTAATAAAAAAAATGAAATTTTATTAGTAGAACAATATAGACCTGCTGTCGAAAAGAAAACAATAGAGTTACCAGGTGGCATTTTTAAATATCCAGAAGACCCAAAACAAATAGCAATTAAAGAATTATTAGAGGAAACTGGATATAGAATTAATGGAGAGATTAAAAAACTGAACTGCCTTGATGTTGATTTTGGTAGACTTTTTAATAAAGCGTATTGTTATTTTTGTAATGATATTTCTTTTGATGACAAGGCTAATGTCGAAAAAGGAATCAAGACAATCACGCATCCCCAAGGAAATATTGAAAGTTTAATTAGATCAAATAAATTAACACATGCCCCTCATATTGCTTTTATTCTTTTGGCAAAGTTAAATGGTCTTTTTTAACTTTATATTTTAAAAACTTTACGATATTGTAATAAAAAAAATGAACACCATTAAAACACTAATTCTTGCGGGTGGCTTTGGCACCAGATTGAGCGAGGAAACAGTAACAAAACCTAAGCCTATGCTCGAAATCGGTGGCAAGCCAATTCTTTGGCATATACTGAAAATTTATAGCTTTTATGGTTTTAATGATTTTTTAATTGCTTTAGGTTACAAAGGTGACCAGATTAAAAAGTTTTTTTTAGAATACATAGACTATTCTGGTGATATTTCTATATCAATTAAAAAAAAAGAAAAAAAAGTTATTAGAGAGGATTTTGAAAATTGGAACTTGAATTTAGTTGATACAGGTATAGAAACTGCCACTGGTGGAAGGGTTAAGAAATTATTTAACTACTTAAAAGATCATACATTTATGTGTACGTACGGTGATGGTGTAGCAAATGTTAATATAAAAAAATTATTAAAGTTTCATAGAGAAAAAAAAAAACTTGCTACAATAACTGCTGTTAGGCCACCAGCAAGATTTGGTGGATTAGAATTTGGAAAAGACGGCTTGGTGGAAAAGTTTGTGGAGAAACCTTTAGTCGGTGAGAGTTGGATAAATGGGGGGTTTATGGTTTTTGAGCCTGAAATTTTATCTATAATTAAACAAAATGATAGTTCACTTGAATATGAATTATTGGAATATTTGTCTTCAGAAAAACAACTGTCGGCATTCATACATGACGGATTTTGGCAGTGTATGGATACTAAAAGAGATAAAGACTATCTAGAGAAAGAATGGACTTCTGGATTTGCACCTTGGAAACTTTGGTGAAAAGCTAATGAAAATTTTTTGTTTTGGGAATTTAGGATATGTGGGGACAATTCTAAATGATCATTTAGAGAGTAAAGTAGAAAAATATATTGGTTTTGATGCAGGTTATTTTGAAAAATGTCTTGTTAAAAATTGTCCAAAAATAAAACATCAACTTTTTGGTGACGTAAGAAATGAAAATAATTATGAATTTGAGGATTTTGATTCAGTTGTATATTTAGCAGCTTTATCTAATGATCCTTTAGGAAAAGAGTTTGGTAATGCTACAAAAGAAATTAATTGTGACTCAGCGATTAGAATTGCAAAAAAAGCTAAAGCATTAGGTGTAAAGAGATTTGTTTTTGCATCAAGCTGTTCAATTTATGGTAAGTCCGGAGAGTCAAAAAAAAAGGAAAATTCTAAGCTTAATCCTCTTACGGAATATGCAAAATCAAAGATTGATGCTGAAAGAGAATTGTCAAAGTTATCTTGTGATGATTTTATTGTCACTTGTCTTAGATTTGCAACTGCGTGCGGTTATAGTAATAGATTGAGATTAGATCTTGTATTAAATGACTTTATCTCTTCAGCATTTCTAAACAATCAAATTAAATTGTTATCTAACGGACAGTCCTGGAGACCGCTTATTCATGTAAAAGATATGTCAAGAGCGATTAAATGGGCATGTCATAGAAATGTTGAGAATGGTGGAAATTATCTGTCAATTAATGTTGGTTCTGATTCTTGGAATTATAAAATTATTGATTTAGCAAAACAAATTAGTCATATATTAGGCGGAACTAAATTAAACTTTTCTGATAAATCGTTTAACGATCCGAGATCTTACGTTGTTGATTTTAGTTTATTTAGGAAATTAGCTCCAAATCATCAACCTCAAGAGACTCTTGTGAATACTGTTAAAAAAATATCACTCGTTTTTAAAAAAAAGAAAGATTTTTATAGAAATGATTTTGTAAGGCTTGAATATCTGAAAAATTTAATTAATAAAGGTCAACTCTCTTCTGACTTATATTGGGAGTAATTATTACAATGAATTTTAATATAACTGATGGTTGTTCTGGTTTAAAAGTAATTGAAAGAAAAAGAAATTATGATAAAAGAGGCTGTTTTGAAAAGCTATTTTGCGAGGACAGCTTTCGAGAATTCTTAGATAAAGATCAAATTATGCAGATTAATTATTCTCATTCCAAAAAAAAGGGAACCGTGAGAGGTATGCACTTCAGAAAGCTACATGATGAACAGAAAATTGTTTCTTGTGTTAGGGGTAGTATGATGGATGTTGTTGTAGACCTGAGAAGAAAATCTGATAGCTTTTTAAAAGTTTTTTATTTTAATTTATCTGAATCAAACAACAAATCTTTGTTCATACCCAAAGGTTTCGCTCACGGTTGGCAAGCTTTACAAAATGAAGTAACGGTTATATATTTACATACAAAAAGATATGAACCAGAAAATGAGATTGGCTTTTCAGCTAAAGACAGTACTTTAAGAATTAAGTGGCCTCAAAAAATTAGCTTACTTTCTGATAATGATTTAAAATTACCCGAGCTTAAGGAAGAACTATTCGTATGAAATGTCGCTTTTGTAAATCTGAAAATACAAAAAAAATTGTTGATCTTGGAGATCAAGTTCCATCAAATTTTAATTTATGGAAGAAACCAAAATTATTTCCCTTACAGATATTTGTTTGTAAACAATGTTATCTCGTCCAGACAAAAGATTTTGTCTCAGAAAAAAAGCTTTTTGGTGAAAGCTATCCTTACTATAGTTCTTTTTCTGAATCATGGGTAAGTCATGCAAAAGATTTAGCTGACAAATGTATTAAGAAATTTAATTTGAGCTCAAATAGCTTTGTAATAGAAATAGCTTCTAATGATGGGTATTTCCTCAATAATATGGTGCAAAGGAAAATTCCTTGTTTGGGTATTGAACCATCAATAGGCCCAGCAAAGATTTCCGAATCCAATGGTATAGAAGTTATAAAAAAATTCTTTAGTTTTTCTTTATCACAAACCATAAAAAAGCAAGCTAAAACTGCAGATTTAATAGTTGCTAATAACGTTATAGCGCATGTTCCAAATATTTTAGATTTTGTTAAAGGTGTTGAAAACCTTTTATCCCCAGACGGAGTTGCGGTCATAGAGTTTCAATACCTGGTTGAATTAATTAAGAAAAGACAATTTGATACGATGTATCATGAACATTTTTCATACCTATCAATTTTTTCTTTGAATAATATTTTAGCAAAAACAAATTTGGTAATAACTGATGTTTTGAAATTGAAAACTCATGGTGGGAGTTTGCGAGTGTTTTTAAAAAAAAAAAAATCAGTAAAGAGATTTTTAAAATTTAGAAGAGTAAATAATTATTTAACCAAAGAAAAAAATTTGGGAGTAAATAATTTAGTATTTTATAACGATTTTGAAAATAAAATAAAAGAAATTGTTGTTACATTGAGAACATTAATAAATAAAATAAAAAAAAATGGAAAAGTTTTAGTTGGTTATGGAGCAGCTGCAAAAAGTAGTTGTATAATTAAAAGTGCAAGCATAACAGAAAAAGAACTAGATTTTGTGGTTGATAAAAACCCTAATAAGCAGAATACTTTTATACCCGGAACAAAAATTCCTATCGTAGATGAATCTTGTCTTGAGAAATTAAAACCTGATTACATAATTATTTTTCCCTGGAATATAAAAGATGAAATAAAAAAACAAATTTCTTATGCTTCTAAGTGGGGTGCAAAAATGTTTGTATGTGTTCCTAAAATAAGTTGGATAGATTACGATGGATAAAAATTTGAAAGAAGAGGCAAAAGCCTTTAACCAAAGAACCGAAGAAAGGAGGAGTTCTGGTTTTGTACCTGACTTGAGAAATATAAAAGAGAATAATTTTTTTTATAAAAGTTTTTGGAGAACTCCTCTTGCAACTAAATTATATGTGGGTGAAATTCATAAAACCTTCCTTGATTTTTTTAATAAATATTCAAAAAAAAAAAGAATTTTAGACGTTGGGTGTGGAACTGGCTATCATGCTTTAGAATTAGCAAGAGATGGTTTTGATGTAACTGGTATTGATATATCTAGTAAATCAATAAATTTAGCAAAAGAGACTGCTGAAAAAAGTAAAATTAGTCTTAAGGGACAGCTTGAATACAAAGTTGGTGATTATAGTAAAATATCAAATTTAAAAAAATTTGATATTATCTTATCCTCTGGCTTTATGCATCATTTGACTGATTTAAGAGATTTCGTTGCTTTCTCACATAAAATTTTAGATGATGATGGGATTTTGGTCTTTCGTGAACCTCAACATGAAAAATGGCAAAAAATAGATGCCTCTATAGTAGCAATCTTGAGATTGATTTTGTCAGAAGTTGGGCTATGGTATGAAGAAAATTTAAGTAAAAAAAATAAAAACTTTAGCGCTTACACTAACGATATTTATCAGGAGTTTGTAACGGAACGTGATAAAAATGAAAAAGGTGGGCAATCTCCAAATGATATCTCTTGTGATAAAGGTGATATATTGAGAGAAGTAAATAAAAAATTTATTATTGTTGAAGAAAAGCCTTCTTTTTCATTTATATACAGATTCCTAGGTGGGTTGAGAGGTAAAAAGGATAAAGTTGATAAGTTATCAAAGCTTCTTTATGAGATAGATAAATCCTTTGTAAAAGACAAAATTCTTCAAGCCAATTATTTCTTTGGTGTTGCAAAAAAAAAGTAATATTAGTATTATTTATCTCAACAAAATAGCTGACATTATGAAATTTTATATTACTGAAGACGATATGTGCACTACGCAAAAACTTAACCTAGCTAGGGTGCAAAAATGGATAATAAAAAACGGAGGATTAATTACTGATGATATTTATTCCGCTGACCACATTTTATGTCAAACTTGTAATGGCTGGTCTTTGCTAGAGGATAATTCCTATCAAAGGATAAAGAAAATACAGAAAAAAAAATTAGAAGATAAGATGATCGTAATGGGGTGTGTAAATGATGCGCATCCAGAGAAAGTTAAGAAAATTTTTAATGGCAGAACCGTTAGAACTAAATCTGAATCACCCTTGTCTTTTTCAGAAATTGAGAATTTTTTTCCGGATTTTAAGTTTTCATTAAGTCAAATCCCTGCTCAATCTATTTTCAGGAGAAAGGAAGATTACAGAGATTATAATTTAAAAAAAAGATTTATTAATATTGCTGAAGGATGCTCTTTCAATTGTTCTTTTTGCACACACAAACCTGGTCTTGGTGAAAGAAGAAGTCGTCCACTTGACGATATATTACAACAAATAAGGCAATGCACAAAAGAAGGGGTTGAAGTAATAAACCTTATGGGAATGGAGACTTCATTATGGGGAATTGAACTTGGGCTTAATTATCCCATTTTAGTTAATGAAATTTTAAAGATAAAAGGTGATTTCCAAATTCATGTTGCTCAATTCCAGCCAACGGGTATTAAAAGGTATTATGATGATCTTCTTAAAGCTTTTTCAAACAAAAGATTTACTGATATACAATTGCCTATTCAGACAACTTCAAAAAGAATTATGAGAATGATGAAACGTCAAGAACTCTCAGCTTTTGTTGGTCCTTTCATTAAAGAATTAAGAAAAAAAAATATAAGAGCTTTACTCAGAACCGACCTAATAATTTGTTGGCCTACCGAAACAAAAGAAGAAAGATATGATTCTTTGGATTTTGCAGGTAAATATTTTGATGAAATTTCATTATATACAATTGAATTAAATAAAGACTTACCAGCATGGGAGTATAAAGATGATGCTTATTCTTTGGAGGAAATGAATCTTTACAGATCTGAGTCAAAAAAATACTTAGAAGCAAAATATCCTGGTGTAGTTGTCAGCACTGGGCAGCAGGAGGAAGACTCGATGGAAACCGCCGAAGCAAAAAGAATCAATTTGAGAAAATTTAAAGCATCTTTATAATTTTTCTCAGACTCAAAACCAAATAAAGTTTTAAAGAAGTTAAAAAAAATAAGGAACTGGTTTAATATATAACTCAGAAAACATTTTTTTAACTATCAAAGATTTTCAAAAAATAATAAGACTGTATGGATATCAAATTAAATCAACAGCTTCCATCAACTTTCAACGATAATAAGGTTTGTATAATTGGACTAGGTTACGTTGGATTAACTCTTGCTGTCACACTTGCAGAAATAGGTTTTGATGTAACAGGTATAGAAATTAATGAAAAAATAACAAAAAAATTAAAAAAGGGAATTCCTCATTTTTATGAGCAAGGACTTGAAGGAAGAATATTAACAGTTATCAATTCGGAAAGATTAAAAGTTTTTAAGAAAATTCCTAAAAAATGTGAATCAACAATTTTTATCATAACGGTTGGAACTCCAATTGACGAAAAAAATAATGTAAATAAAAAAATGATTTATAATGTGTGTAATGAAATAAGCTCTTTTTTAAAAAAGGATGATTTAATTGTTTTAAGATCTACGGTAGAGGTTGGCACAACAAAAAATTTAAAGAAAAAAATTTTAGATAAAACTAATATGGAGTTTGATATTGCTTTTTGTCCAGAAAGAACTATCGAGGGGAAAGCAATGATTGAACTTAGAAGTCTTCCACAAATAATTGGTACGGAAAACATGGAAACAAGTTTAAGGTTGTCCCAATTTTTTAGTTTTATGACTCCAACTGTTATTACAGTTTCTAGTTGTGATACAGCTGAATTAATCAAATTGATAGATAATTGTCAAAGAGATGTGAATTTCGCATTATCTAATGAAATTGCGGAGATCTCTGATGAACTAGGTGTTTCTGCTTTAGAAGTTATTAACGCAGGCAAACTTGGTTATCCAAGAACAAACCTACCAGTTCCAGGACCCGTTGGTGGTCCATGCTTAGAAAAAGATTCTTATATTCTAAACAATGGACTTAAAAAGTATATTCCAAAAATAATTATGGAATCTAGATTGGTGAATAAGAATCAACCCAAAAAATCCATAGAACTTCTTTCTGAAACAATTAAAATTTTTTTTAAAGATTCAAAAAAAGAGCTTACAAATTTAAATATAACTGTTGCAGGTATGGCTTTTAAAGGACAACCAGAAACCAACGATTTGAGGGGATCTATGGCTAAACCTATTATAACTGAAGTCATAAGAAACTTTCCTAATTCAAAACTTAAAATCTTTGATCCTATAGTTACAAATAAAGAATTAAAAAAATTCCTACCGATAAACGATTATTTATTTACTGACTCAATTCAAGAATCTTTTTTAAATTCTTCTATCTACATTATTTGTAATAATCATCCATTATTTAGTTCAATGGCTATCTCAGGACTCTCAAAGAAAATGAAAAAGCCAGGAATTATTTTTGATTATTGGAATAATTTCTCAGATCAGAAAATTACGTTCCCTAATGAAATTTTATATACTGGACTAGGTAGTTTAGGGAAAACTTTAAAGACATTAAAAATATGACTTTTTTTATAACAGGTGGTTCAGGTTTTTTAGGATCAAATTTTGTAAAAAAATTAGTTCAACAAGATCAAAGAGTAATTGTGTATGATGATTTTTCCAGAGGAAACTTGAGAAAAATTGATTCAATTAAAACTAAAATAAAAATTGTTAATGGGGATATTAGGGATGAAAAAAAAATCATTAATGAATCAAAAGGATGTGATCATTTTTTTCATTTTGCTGCAATCAATGGGACTGAATTTTTTTATAAAAAACCACAGGAAGTTTTGGATGTAGCAATAAGGGGAGTTCTTTCCTCAGTTGAAGCTGCAAAGCTAAATAATATTAGAAATTTCTTCTTTGCATCTAGTTCCGAAGTGTATCAAACTCCAAAAATAATTCCAACACCAGAAGATGTTGAACTAGTAATTCCTGATGTTTTTAATAAAAGATATTCTTATGGTGGTGGAAAGCTTATATCAGAGCTAGTGTGTTTAAATTATTACAGAGACTTTTTTAAAAAAATGATAATTTTTAGACCACACAATGTTTATGGTCCTGATATGGGTGATGAGCATGTCATACCACAATTGATTTATAAAAGTTATAAAGCAAAACAAGAAGGAAAAGATTTTTTAGAAATTAAAGGAAATGGTAAACAGACAAGAACTTTTATTCACATCAATGATTTTACTGATTGTTTGATTAAAATATTGAATTTTGGTGAAGATAGAAATATTTATCACGTTGGAAATACTGATGAAATCTCAATAGAGGATTTGTTAAAAGAAATTCATTATATTCTAAAATTAAAACTAAGTATAAAAAGATCAAAAAATCCGCTTGGAGAAACATTAAGAAGATGCCCAGATAACAAAAAAATTAAGTTGTTGGGATACAGACAGAAAATGAAAATTAAAGATGGCTTAAATGACGTAGTTTTATGGTATATGAAACACTACTTCAACAAAGAAATAAAGTGAATTACTCAAAAAAAATTATAAAATGTCAGATATGTAAAGCGGGAAAGCTGGAAAGGATTATTAACCTGGGATTTATCCCTCCTGTTAATGATATGAAAGGAATAGATGAAAAATCTAGTGAACAAATAACTTTTCCTCTGGAATTGTATAGATGTGCTAGGTGTCACCATATTCAAATTGATACAATAGTGAGTACAAATATTTTATTTCCATTTTCATACCCTTACGTAACAGGTAATACAAAAATACTTATTAAAAATTTTTCAGATTTACTTAACCAATGTAAAAAATTAATCTCTTTCAAAGAAAATGACCTGGTCATTGATATAGGATCAAACGATGGTTCTTTATTAAAGAATTTTAAAGATGCAGGGATAAAAACTTTAGGAATTGAGCCATCACAGGCATCAAAAATATCTAAAAAAAATAATATACCAACCTTAGTGAAATATTTTAATAATGAAACGGTAGAGTTTATAAGAAATAAATATGGTAAAGCAAAATTAATTACAGCAACAAATGTCTTTGCTCATATAGAGGATCCTAATAAATTAGTAAGTTTGGTAAAAAAACTAATGGATGGAAAATCTATATTTGTTACAGAATCTCATTATTTAGTTTCACTTTTAAAGACTGTACAATATGACACTGTATACCATGAACATTTGAGATATTATCATTTAAATGCTTTAAAAGTTCTTTTTGAAAGAAATAATATGGAAATAATTAATGTTAAAAAAATAAAAACTCATGGTGGGTCCATAAGAGTATTTGCATCTAAAAAGGGTAATTTTATGATTGACAAGAATGTGGCAGAAATGATTAAAGCTGAGAAAGATTATGGACTATCAGATTTCAAAATTTACCGAAATTTTAAAAAAAAAATTGTCAATTCGAAATTTCTTTTATTAAAAATGATGACGGATTTAAAGCTTAGAGGTAAGAAAATTTATGGAGTTGGGTCACCCTCACGTGCAAGTACACTAATAAACTTTGTTGGACTAGATGAAAATTTTATTGATTGTATTCTTGAAGTAAAACATTCATCAAAGATAAATAAATTTATGCCGGGAACACGTATACCAGTTGTTGATGAGAAATTCATTAACAAAGATTCTCCAGACTATTTATTACTTCTTTCATGGCACATAGCTGATGAATTAATTAAAGTATTTAAAAAAAAGGGGTATAAAGGAAAGTTTATTCTTCCTTTACCTAAACCATTGATCATTAGTTAATGAAAAAAAAACAAATCATTTTAATTGGCTTAGATAATGATTTGATTGATCAATTTAAATCCTCTAAGGACTATAAATTAATAGGAACACTTGACAAAAATATAAAAACGAAAGGAGTTATTGGAAATGATTACAACTTTTCTACAGAAAAACAATATTTTTATATTCTTACTTTGGATAATCCCCAAAAAAAAGAGGAAGTCTATGAAAAGTTTTATTCAAAGCGTAAATTTGCAAATTTTATATCTAAGAAAGCAAATATTTCTGGAGATGCCGTTTATGGGATTGGTAATATTTTTCAGTTAGGTGTTAAGATAATGAAGAATGTAAGGATTGGTGATCATTGTAAAATAAATATAGATTCTACAATACATCATGATTGTAATGTTGGAAACTTTAACACTTTGGCACCTGGAGTAAGGTTGTTAGGAAATGTTATTATTGGTAATAATGTTTTTATAGGTTCCAATGCAATAGTTCTACCTGGAATTAAAATAGGTAATAATTGCATTATTGGAGCTGGTTCTCTAGTAAATAGAAATGTATCAAATAACAATAAAGTTTTCGGTGTGCCAGCAAAATGAACAAAAATGAGATTCAATGGTTTTATCCATCATTTGATGAAAATGAAAAAAAAAAGTTGTTAGAACTAGTTGATACAAATTATCTTAACGAGGGAAAGGTAACATTAAGGTTTGAAAGGCTTTTAGCTGATTATTTGGGTGTAAAGTATGCAGTAGCAACAACCAGTGGAACCGCTGCTATTACTCTAGCATTATTATCATTAAATATAGGTTATGGAGATGAGGTTATTGTTCCAAACTTTACATTTATTGCCACAGCTAACGCTGTCAGTTTTTGCGGAGCAAGTGTAAAATTTGTTGATATAAATGAAAATGATTTTCTTATTAACACAGAAATTTTAGAAAAAAGTATTTCACAAAAAACAAAAGCAGTTATAGCAGTTGATGTGAATGGAAGGGGATGTGATTATAAAAATTTAGAAAAAATTTGTAAGAGAAAAAAATTAAGTCTTATTTGTGATTCTGCTGAAGCAATTGGATCTAAATATAAAGATAAATTCCTAGGTACTTTTGGTGATGTTGGTTGTTTTTCTTTCTCTGCAGCAAAAACTCTTAGCACTGGTCAAGGAGGATTGGTTGTAACTAATCGTAAAAACTTATATTACAGATTGCTAGAATTAAAGGACCAAGGAAGAAGGTATCGAGGCACGGGAGGTAATGATAAACATCCCTCTATAGGATTTAACTTTAAATATACTGATTTACAAGCAACAATTGGCATAGAGCAATTTAAGAAATTAAAAAAACGAATAAAACTTTTTCATGAAAGAGATAAAAATTATTTTAATAATTTAAAAAATATCAATGAAATACAAATCCCACCCAAAAAAGAGGGTGAAGTACTGCAGTGGTTTGATATAATAGTAAAAAAAAATAAAAGAGCTTTATTGAAATTTATGAAAAAAAATCATATAGGATATAGAGAATTTTGGGAACCTTTAAATTCACAAAAAGCTTACAAACATTTTGATCAAATTTATTATAATACTAGTTATGTTTCTAAGGCTGGCTTGTGGCTTCCTTCAAATTTTGATTTGTGCAAAAAAACAATAGATTTTATTTCCAAAAAGTTAGTAGATTTTTATGCAAGCTAAATTTTCTATAGTTATCCCGTCAACAAGAAAAGATTATGTGCCATTTGCTTTAGAATCTGCAATAGGGCAAACGATAGATCCAAAAAGATTTGAAATAATTTTTTCTGATAACTCTGAACACGGGATGAAAAATATCTTTAACAAATATAAAAAAAAAAATTTAAGATACTTCAGACCAAAAAAATATATGAAAGTACAAGAACATTGGAATTTTGCATTTTCTCAAGCTATTGGTGATTGGGTTATTCTTTTATGTGATGATGACATTCTTGACTTTGAATGCTTGAGATGTCTAGAAGAAAACATTAAAAACTTTCCTCAATCAGATTGCTTTTTTTGGCACTATGGATATTATAAAAAAGAAAACTACAATGGAAAGAATAGAGCCACTTTTAGTTTTCCAAGATTAGATAATCAATCAGTACAACTAGAATCATCTTGGTTATTAAAAAAAACATTTGAAGCTGGTAATGGTATAGCAACTGAGGTTAAAGCTGACCTTCCTTTTGTTCCAAAAGCTGCATATTCAAGAAATTTGTTGGAAAAAATAAAAAACAAATTTAATTCTTATATAATTGGACCTGAGCCAATGGCTGGGTCAGCCCATACAGTGCTCGCTCTTACAGACTCAGTTATAAAAATTAATAAAGTGCTTTCGATTATTGAAACTTCTGTTGAGCATTCTGCTGGGAATCATATTATTGATGATTCAACCTATAAAAAAATGATGGGTAAATTAAATTTACAATATGTTCCAATAAAATCTTTACATTTCTTTCCATCGGTAGCATCGGATGTATTATTAAAAGTTCAGAGATTGTCAAATATGGAAGATTACAAGTTTAATTTTATAAAGTTTTTTGCTATCTGTTATTTTCAATTATTAGAATTTAAAGTTAATAAAAAATCTTTTTTTAATATGAAAAAAATATATGACGAAGCATTTAAAAAGTTAAATTTATATTCACAAACTTTAGTTAAATTAGAAATATTGAAATCTAATATTAAACCTTTCTTAGATGTTTTTTTAATTAAGTTTGGGTTGAAGAAATCAAGAAGTTGGAAAGTCCATACTTTTTTCGATAAAAATATAGATTATTATAATCAGAACAAAGACATTTTCTTAGATAAATCTTAAGCTTTATAAATTACAGTTAAATGAAAAAACTGATAAACAATTTATTAGTACTTAAACGATCAATTTTTTACAGTGATTTTAAAAAAATTTTTATTCAAGTTCTTTGGTTGTGGGTTATATTTGCGTTATTTGAAGGAATGGGTATTTCACTGTTATATCCTGTTGCCGAATATCTTCAGTCTGGATCAATAAATAACGAAAACTATTTGACAAAAATATTAGATATAATTCATAACTTTTTTTCCTTAGAAGTAAATATTTTTACAATATTAAGCTTATCACTTTTGATCTTATCTTTAAGATTTTTTTTTCAATATAAAAAAAATATTGTTACTTATAAATCGGTTTTTATATTAGAAAATTTGGCAAGAAATACTTTGATTGATTCTTTATATAATTCAAATTTAAGTTTCTTAATAAAAAAAAAAGAAGGTGAATGGTTATCGTCGTTTTCATATGACTTGGTTAGAGCTCGATCAGTTGTAACAGACGTAAGTCAAGTTCTTGGTTATACTCTTTTAATTATATTATATTTTTTAATTTTATGTATTGTTTCCTTGGAATTAATAATTTATTCACTGCCTATCTTTTTATTAACTTTTTTTGTTTTTAGAAAAAAAAGCTCTTACTTTGAAAACTTAGGTGTAATGATTTCCAAAAGAAGTTCTGATTACCTTGTAATTCACGAGGATGTTGTTAAAAACATTTTTTTTGTAAAAATGAGAGGTTTAGTTTCTTTCTTTCAAAAAAAATTACAAAGAAACAGTAAAAATATTTCTTCTTATCAAGATCAAATTATGCGAGAAAACTACAAAGTAGACAGTTATTTGAGTTTTTTATTATTATTGGGTATTTTTTATATAATATTAGTCTCAAAATTTAAATTAAACTTAGGATTTTATCAAACCGCAATCTTTCTTTTTATTCTTAGTAGAATTGCTCCTTGTCTTCAATCATTAGTTAGATCTTTATTTAGTTTTTTAGTTAATATTCAAAGTCTTAAAAATATAATTGAATTAAGTGAAAGAGCAAAGGAGCATAGAGAAAATATAAATGGGAATTTAAAACTTAAAACTAGTATTATTGATATAAAATTTCAAAATGTAAGTTTTGATTATTCACAAAACACAAAAAAAGTTATTAAGGATTTAAATTTTAGTTTACATAAAGGAGAGTCTTTAGGAATAGTTGGCCGCTCTGGATCAGGAAAAACAACTATTTTAAACTTATTGACTAATTTTTATAAGCCAATAAGCGGAATGATCTTAATAAATAACAAAAATATAAATTGTTTAGATACCGACTCCTTTAGAAAAAGAATTTCTTATCTACCTCAAAATCCTGAGCTATTCAATGATACGATCAGAAATAATTTATTATATGGTTTAAAAAAAAAGATTGATGATAAATTTTTAATCGATTTACTTAAAAAGTGTTATTGTGAATTTATTTCCGATCTACCTGAAAAACTTGATAGTAAAGTTGGTGATAGAGGGCTTTTGCTTTCAGGTGGACAAAGGCAAAGGTTAGTAATTGCAAGAGCAATTTTAAATAATTCAGATTTAATAATTATGGATGAGGCTACAACAGGATTAGATGATTATTCAGAAAAAAGAAGTCTGCAAACATTAAAAAGTATAAAAAGCTCAACCATACAAATTATATCATCTCATAGAATGAATACTATAAAAAATACTGATAAAATTTTATTTATTGATAAAAATAAAGGTTATATTTTTGGAAAAACAAAACATCTATTAAACTCTAAAAAAATAAGAGATTTTTTTAAGAAACCTCTTTAAGTAGTTTTAATGAAGATAGCTTTTTTAACATCACTGTATCCATACGAAAAGATTGGCAAAGCTGGAAATTCAACTTTATATGAGATTATAAGATGTTTGCTACTGAATAAACATGAGGTAAAAGTATTTTTTTGTTCACATAAAGACCTTATAGCAAACACAAAACAAAAAAAATCATTGATGAAATATGGAAAAATTTCTCTTGAAGATTTTTCTTCAGATATTTCAACAAAAAATTTTAAAAAGTTTAAGTATTTTAGAAAAGTCTTTCAATCTTATAAAAATATCGAAGATTTTAAATTATATAAAAAAAAAATACTTAGCTCTATTGATCAATTTGTCCCAGATAGAATTATTTTTTTTTGGGATACTTTACTAGAGTTATTGATTGACGATTTGGGAAAATATCATACTGTCTATTATGGAGCAAAGCCACCATACGCAGCATATAAAAATTCAATCAAAAATTACTTAAATATCAAAAATATAATTAATCTAATAATTTTTAAAAAAAGAGAAAAGCTTCACCTCAATAGAGTTAGAAAAATGCAGGAGAAATATAATATTTCTTTTCGAGATACTTTGTATTACAAAAAAAATAAAATTGTTTTCGGATACCTTCAAAATACAACAAAGGACAAATATAAAAACAGATGGAATGAGGGCTTGAAAAGAAAAAAAATACCAAAAATTTTAGGAAATATAAGTGACATAAATGCAACAGGGAATACTCAAGGATTAAGGTTTATTAATGATAAATTGTTTCCACTAATAGGAGAGACCTTAATAAAAAAAAAAATTTATATTACCATTTCTGGTTCAGGTGATATTGATAAATCCCTTAAAAATATTTTATCTTCAAGAGTTTTTAGGAACGTTGGATATGTAAAGAATCTTCAGGCATTAATTTTAAGATCTGATATTATTTTAATGATGAATAATGCCGGATCATATACTGGCGGTTATACTCGTATAATTGATTTTTTTTCTGCCGGCTCTTGTGTTATAGCCCATAATAAGCTTGCTGACGAAATGCCAGAGGTTAAAAATGAGTTTAATATTCTACTTGGTAAAGATGAATTTGAGATTAGAAATCATTTATATAATTGTATTAATAACTTTAATTTGAGAAAAAAAATTGGTGTAAATGCAAGAAATACTTTTGAGAAATTTTACCATCCTTCTATAATATCGCATAATTTGATAAGCAAGATTTTTTTTGAGAAATCTTATTAAGAAAAAATTAATAAAGTTAGAAATTAATAACTGATAAAAAATTTTATTTAATCTTTATGAATATAAAATCAGATGGAAGGAACATATTGAGGGAAAAAGAAATTGACAATTTCTAATTTGGAATTTTTTTATTTTTCAGATATGGTATGAAAATTGGAACAAGAGTAATATTTAAAAAACATAAGGACTACCTGTTGGCATTTAAAGGACCCTGCTTAATAATATTTGAAAAAAAACTTAAATTCTTAAATAATAAAATTTATAAATAATGAAGTCAGTTAAATGAAATGATCAACATACTAAGAAAAAAAATGTCTAACAAACAGAAAGTCTCAGATTTTCTAAATAAAAATCTTAAAAATAAAAAATTTAATTATTTTGATGTGGGTGCAAGAAATGGAAGTTTCTTGTTGCCTGAGGATTATGCAAAAAATACCATTGTTCATGCATTTGAGCCAAATATGGAAGAATTTAAAAAACTAAAAAGTAAATCTACTGATGCCTTTAAAAAAGGTATAACAGAGCCTAAATTTAAAAAAAAAATTTTGTACAACACTGCACTGTATGAAAAAAAATGTCAGATGAAATTGTTCATTACTAGTGGACCAGGTGCAGTAAGTCTAATGGGTCCTGCCGACAAAATAATCAGTGAAAATCTTTGGAGAAAATTTGATAAGGGTACAAATTATTATCTGAAACATCAGAAAATAAAAAAAATTGAAACTGTAAAATGTAATAAAATTGATAATTTATGGAAAAAGAATGATTTTATAGACTTCCTTAAGCTTGACACAGAGGGATCCGAATTAAAAATCCTTAGGGGAGCACAGACAAATCTTCGTAAAAAAAAAATTCTTATGATTAAAACAGAGTATCTTTTAGTACCTTATTATAAAAAGCATTATTTACTTGGACATCAACAAGTTTTTTTAGATAAGTTTGGATATAGATTAATATATTTTGATAATAATCATTATGATTATTCCTGGAAGGAATCTGCTGTTGATGAAACTTATGATAAAAGATTTCAGTATGCTGGTGACGCCTATTTTATTCCCGACCCTGACCTAAACAATCTAGATCAGGAACAACTTCTAAGGCTTGGTATAATTTGCCTAGCTATGGGATTTAATTCTTCTGGTATAAATTTTTTAAAAAAAACAGAGTTTTTCTCAAAAAATATTTTTCAAGAATTAGAGAGTTTAGCATCAAAACCCTCAAAAATTAGGTATTTGGTTAATTTGTGGAAAAATACACCTAAAAATATTGCGAATTTTCTTAAATTAGGAGAAGTTAATTAAAAGTCTTTCATTTTTAAAAGAGATTATATGAGAAAGATTATTGCTGAGATTGGATCAACTCATGACGGATCTTTCGGAAATGCAAAAAAAATAATAAAAGCAGCTGCAGAATGCGGTGCCGATATTATTAAGTTTCAACTGCATATCCCAGATTCAGAAATGTTACCGAATGCACCTAGTCCAAGTTATTTTAAAACTGAGGGTAGGTACGAATACTTTTTAAGAACAAACTTTAATTTAGGCCAATTCAAACTACTAAAAAATTATACTGAAAAATTAGGCATGAATTTTATGGTTTCACCATTCTCTGAAGATGCAGTTGATTTTTTGAATAAAATTAACATTAAGTTTTATAAGGTGGCATCTGGTGAAGTAACAAATATTAGTTTGCTTGAAAAATTAAAAAAGACAAAGAAAAATATTTTTCTTTCTACTGGAATGAGCAATTGGAATGAAATAGATCAGGCGATAAAAATCCTACCTAAAAATAAAACTGTAATTATGCAATGTACATCTATCTATCCTTGTCCAGAAACTCAAGTAGGACTGAATAATATCGCAATTATGATGAAAAAATATAAAATTCCTGTGGGTTTTTCTGATCATTATTTAGGTGTTGAGGCAGGATTTGCAGCAGCCGCATTAGGTGCAACTCATATTGAAAAGCATATCACTTTCTCAAGACAAATGTATGGAAGCGATGCACCTTATGCAATGGAACTTGATGAATTTAGAAATTATGTTAAGGGGATAAAAAATATTTGGAAAATGTTAGATAGCCCTGTCAACAAAAATAATCTTAAACCATTCTCTAAAATGAAAAAAGTCTTTGAGAAGAGTATTGTAGTAAAAAAAACTTTAAAAAAAGGACACTTGATAAAAAAAGAAGATTTAAGTTTCAAAAAACCAGGTGATGGGATACCAGCTAATTCTTACAAAAAAATTTTAGGCAAAACAATAAAAAAAAATCTACCCTCTAATTATAAATTAAAAAAGACAGATATATGTTAAAGAAAATATGTTTTGTTTTAGGGTCGAGGGCGAACTACAGTTCGATAAAAACTGTAATGTTTGAGATTCAAAAAGATTCAATATTTGATTTACAATTGATTTTAACAACCTCATCGATTCTTTCAAGATATGGTGATATCTCAGAAATGATAAAAAATGATGGATTTCAAGTGAATGAAAAAATATTTACCTTAATTGAAGGGGAAACACCCTCTACTATGGCCAAATCAACTGGATTAGGTCTTATAGAGATTTCTAGTTGTTTTTCAAGGTTGAAGCCTGATTTAGTTTTTGTTGTGGGTGATAGATTTGAGACAATGTCATCTGCTTTAGCAGCTTCATATATGAATATTCCGATAGCTCACACTATGGGAGGAGAAGTAACTGGTACAATCGATGAATCAATAAGACACTCATTGACCAAATTATCGCATTTACATTTTCCCGCATCTAAAGATGCAGCTAAGCGAGTTGAAAGACTTGGTGAAAAAAAAAAGTCAATTTTCAATGTTGGCTGCCCAAGAATTGATTTTGTAAAAGAAGTACTCACACAAAAAAAAGAAATAGATAAACTGATACTAAGTAAAGGTGTGGGAGAAAAAATTGATATAAATAATCCTTTTCTAATTTTAAGTTACCATCCAGTAACAACTGAATATGGCCAAATTGATAAACAAATGAAAATAATTCTTTCAGTAATTGATGAAATCCAATATCCAACAATTATTTTGTGGCCTAATGCTGATGCAGGATCTGCTGATATAGCAAAAGTAATAAGAATTTTCCGGGAAAAAAATAAACTTACTAATGCTAGGTTTTTTAAAAATTTACCTACCGAGACTTATATCCAAATGCTCAACAAAACGTATTGTTTAATAGGTAATTCATCAAGTGGGATCAGAGAAGGAAACTTTATTGGTGTGCCTTGTGTGAATATTGGAACAAGGCAACAAGGAAGAGAACGAGGAAACAATGTTATTGATGTTGATTTAAACAAAACTAAGATTATAAATGCAATTTTTAAACAAATTAAAATAAAAAAATATAAGCAGGGCAAAGTGTACGGAAATGGTGACGCGGCTAAAAAAATAGTTAAGGTTTTAAAAAACATTAAAAGTATAGATATACAAAAAAGAATATCTTATTAGTATGAAATTTCTAGCTATAATTCCTGCAAGAAAAAATTCAAAATCAGTTAAAAATAAAAATTTTATTAATTTTTGTTCTAAACCATTGATATATTGGACTATTGATGCAGCTATGAAATCAAAAAACCTTAATCAAATTATCGTTTCCACTGATTCAGCTGAAATTAGAAATTATGCAAAAAAATTTAATATTTCAACACCTCATTTAAGACCTAGAAAATTATCTACCGATAAGGCGAGTACATTAGATGTATTAAATTATGAAGTAGAAAAAATAGAAAAACAAAATAAGTTTTTTGATTATATAGTTACTCTTCAACCCACTTCTCCTCTAAGAAATGAAGTCCATATTGACAAAGCAATAAAGATGATTCTTAGAGATAAAAATGCTGATTCATTGGTTTCGTGTTTAAACGTGCCTCACAACTATTTGCCTGAATCCTTAATGACTTATAATGGTAAATATATTAAAAGTTTGTCAAATCACAAAAAAGCAAGTCGAAGACAAGAAAAAAAAAATTTTTTAGCTAGAAATGGTGCTGCTATATATATAACAAAAAGGTCAAAAATTAGTAGGTATATTTTTGGAGGAAAAATAATTCCATATTTTATGTCATTAATTGAGTCAATTGATATTGATTGTGAAGATGATTTAAGGATGGCGTATGTATTTAAAAAATATTTAATTAAAAATAAATAATAATTAATTTTAATGACAAACTTATTTGATAAATTGAAATGTTCTCTTGATTTAATTCTTTGGTATTTTAAAACGTCTAAAATAAGAAATACTAAAAGTATTTACAAAAATAAGACCTTAATTATATCAGAAGTAACAACAAGTCTTGCAACGGTAAAGGTAAACTGTATTTTAGCAAAGTGTCTTGAATCGGTTGGTTACAAAATTATTATAATTTTTAGACATAAGCAAATATTTTATGAGCTTTATTATAAATTATTAAATATTAATAAATTTTATTACTTAGATAGATATCCATCATCACATCAATCTAAAATGGTAAAAAAAATATTAGAAACAGCTAACCACGCTGACAATTTCATTAATTGTGAAATTGACGGCATTAACGTAGGCAAGTGGATAGCTTCGAGGATTGTCAGAGAAGAAAAAGTTGGTGAATTTGATATTGATAAATACATTGGTAAAAAGTTAAACGACTACGCCAATGATTCAGTAAATGCCATTTTAAAGATAAAGGAAATCTTAAAAAATAATAAAAATTGTTCTATAATTTTTAATGAAAGAGGATATTCTCCGTCAGGAGAAATTTTTGATTATTGTATAAAAAAAAAGATCAATACAATCCAATGGTTTGGGTCTCCCTTAGACGATCATCATTCTTTTAAAAGATACAATCAACATAACAAACAATGTCACCCTCTAACCCTGTCAGACCAAAGTTTCAATGATTTATTATCACATAAGTCAGTAAATTTATTTAACAGAGATGTTTTAAAATATTTAAATGAACAATATTCTAAAAACAAATGGTTCAATCGACAAAATTTACAAGAAAATAAAAGGATTTATAATAAAGATGAACTTATTGAAAAATTAAATCTTGATCCCCAAAAAAAAATAGCAGTAATTTTTAGTCATATTATGTATGATGCAACTTTTTTTTATGGAACAAGTCTTTACGGTAACTATAAAATATGGCTTCAAGAAACGCTAAAGGAAGCTGCAAAAAATGAGAATGTGAATTGGATATTAAGGATTCATCCAGTAAATAAATTCAAGAATGATATTGATGGTATTGATGATATTTCTCTTGAGGAAAAGTTGTTGAAGGAAACTTTTGAGAATTTACCAGAAAATATTTTTTTAATAAGACCGGACACTGATATAAGTACTTTTTCATTTTTTAATACTATAGATTATGGGTTGACTGTAAGGGGAACTGTAGGTTGTGAATTATCATGTTTTGGGATTCCTGTATTTACAGCTGGTACAGGAAGATATTCTAACAATGGGTTCACCATTGATTCAAAAACGAAGAAAAGCTATAAAACGAAATTGAACAAAATACAAAATTATCCTAAACTTACTAAAAAACAAGTTAAACTTGCTAGAATTTACACCTACGGGTCTTTAATAGCTAGATCGATTCCTATGGACGGAATAAACGTTAAATATAATAGTAAAAATCTATTACATGCGTATCATACAAATGTTTTTTTTGAAAATGTTAAAGTTAAAGAACTTATTAAGAAAAAAGATATAAAGTTACTATTAAACTGGTTTGATGATGAATATTTAAAACAATCAAATAGAGATTTGCTATACATAAATTAATACATGTGAGATTTATATAATGTATAAACTAATGTAGAGAATTAGTTATTCATCCCTATCTTTGAAGGTAAAAAGTAAAATAGCGTTTACAAAAATATAAATATTATAAATGTGAATATTTTATTTAAAGAGAGTACAATTTTGTAAGGATTATGTGCGGAATTTCAGGATTTATAAATTTTTCAAAAGACCTAAACAATCAAGATTTAGATAAATTTGGCTTAAAAATGAGTCAAACTTTACATAAACGGGGACCAGATTCTTTTGGAGTTTGGTCAGAC
>MDTG01136213.1_pt1 | contig 28200 bp, 41 predicted proteins | sample 811421 | NCBI WGS metagenome assembly MDTG01 (sample SAMN05326645, study PRJNA326480) | marine metagenome | isolation source: seawater | place: Pacific Ocean: South East | collected 2011
AATATATAACTAAATATAATATATTTAAAAAAAAATAAATATATTAATCATGGATGAGTCTAATGATTTGGTAAAAGAAGAAACAACGCATGTCTTAGAAGACACTTGGGTACTTTATGCACATTTACCTCATGATACAGACTGGACGCTAAAGAGTTACAAGGAGATATTAAAAATAAATACGGTGGAGCAAATCATTGCGATTTGCGAGAGATTGCCCGATAAGATGATACAAAACTGCATGTTATTTTTGATGAGGGATGGGATAAAGCCTATGTGGGAAGACGAGAAGAATCGGGAGGGAGGATGTTTTTCTTATAAAGTAAATAATAATAGTGTGGGTGACATATGGAGAAAAATGTCATGTCAATTAGTGGGTGAATCATTAATTAACGAGAAAATGTGTTCTAAGATAAATGGGATAACAATATCACCGAAGAAGCATTTTTGCATTATAAAAATTTGGATGAGAGACTGCACGATACAGAATCCGGAGGTGATTACTTATTGTGAAGGTATGACAGCACAGGGTAGTTTATTTAAGAGACATCTTCCTGATTACAAATAAGATATTTATCTTTTTGGATATGAATTCCTTGTGTTTGATTTATATTTAAGACTTCTGCAAAATCATCAATAATTTCAAGAGTATATTCTGGATTAATTTTATAATGGTGAAAAGTATCAAGATACCATTTAACGAAATTAAAATCAAGTATATAATTATTCATTAACATAAACTCATTATTTGGATTATTACATATAGAGATTTCAAGTTTTTTTACAGAATCGTTATAAACAACCGAGAGGAATTTATAGTCAACTATTAAGTTTTTTATGGAGTCTTTGGGTATATAATAATAGGTTTTATAGTTATCAATGGCAGTAAAAAAGGAGTGTGAATTTTTTAGTAGTTTTCGATTAAGATTATTAATTTTAAATTTTATGTCAGTATAAAACATCATACATTTCCATAGTAATAGTGCAATTATTTTTGGATATATGATAAGAATACATAAGGGTATGATGGATATAGGTATAATAATATATATATAATTCATTATAGTTATATAATAAATTATATTAATTAATTTGTATTTAAACCATATTAAAATTTATGAAGTCGGTTTGTAGGGATGCGTTTCCGGTCTGTATATTATCCAGAATAAATGCACTAATGAGAGTAGTAAAGATAAATGGAACGAATACAATTATCCAAGACATTACCGTTAAATTTCTTTGACATAGAATCGTAAGAAGTGTTACAAATATAATGGTAATTGGAAATTTAATTATTGCGTTTATAATGTTTCCATTTACAAAATCCATAAAGATTTGTATACCCATAAAAACTAAATAGAAGGATACCGGAGTGCATTTTTTCGTAGAGTCTCCTCTATAACTTTTGTCACCAAAAAAATCAGTTCCAGACGAAAATATATTTTTTTTTTTAGCACCGTTCATTTTATTTGGTTCTTTTTGTATTGTTGCAAGGGTTTTTTCTAAAGTTTCCATAATATATATATGTATTAGATAATATATATATATTAATCCCACTTAACTTGTCCATTTATAATTTTACCAATTTCATCACCGACATCACCATCTTCTAATAATTCATATACGACGCTATTTATTTTATTGGTTACATAGTATACTTTATTATCAATACTATATTCAAAAACCTCTTCTTCATCTTCTTCTTCGTCGTCATGTTTTTCTTCTTCGTCATGTTTTTCTTCTTCGTCTTGTTTTTCTTCATATTCACCTTCTTCTTCTTCTTCTTCATCTTCATCTTCTTCTTCTTCTTCTTCTTCTTCTTCGTCATGATCGCGAACTTCATCACCAGGACCTTCACTAGCCTCTTCTTCATCTTGGTTTTCTTGGATGTTTTCTGCCGATAAGTCTAACTGACTTTTTTGTAAATCTTCTTCATCTGTTTCTTCGTGTTCGGGCATTACCGTTTCATCAGGATATGATATATCATCATTTTGTTCGCTTTCATCATCACTTATAACAATGGAGTGCTTTTTCGTATTTTCTTTATCGTTAAATTTAACGTCTAACATATTTTGAATGGAATTTTTTTCGTCTTTTTCATTAATTTCAAGAACAATACCATTTGTTTTTTTAGTATCTTTAACTAGTTTTTTATATTTTTTTAGTTTTTTTTTTAGTTTTTTTATTTTATTTTGTTTTTTTTGTAGTTTGTGGTGTATATTATATAGACAAGGTTTTGTGAGGGAAGAATGTTTCGCAGTTTTTTCATCAATACAATTGTAAAATGGTAACAAAGCATCTAATAATTGTTTTATATCATCAACACAAAGTTTATTCATAATGATATATTATTCGTATTCGTTTAATATATTTTATATAAATATATAATTTAAATAGTATGGAAGAAAAATATTCAGAAAATCTTAATATATTAACAAAGCAAACAGTTTGCGATAAGAATCTATGTTTAGAGATTTTAAAAAAAAATGAAAATGATCTTACAAAGGCATTGAAAGAGTGTTTAAATATTAAAGAGGAGCCCGAGAAAGAATGTAATACTTCGAATCAAGAGAGATATAGATTGATGCGAAATTTATTATATGAAAATTAAAATATTTTATTTGTTTTTTTTTTAGAAGAGGTATCTTTATGAGTGTATTGTTTCAATAAAAAGTCATCATTATCGTCTATTATTTCTGGGTATATTTTTGTGATAGGTTTTTCCATTATAAAAAGAAGTTGTTCTTGACAGGATAATTTTCTAAATTCACCAATGGTTAGATTTCCCATGAATTTATCTAATAAGTAATAGGGATTGGGGGCGGGTTTAATATTTTTTTTGTATCCATATATTTCGGAATAAATATGATTAAATAAATTATATTGTTCAAATTTTGTAGAAGAATCAATATCTTCGTTAAACAAATATGCAACTGCACATTCGGGGCTACAAAAATTACCGTAGACATTATATTTATTTTGAATATAGCATTTAGGTATATATATAACCGGATTATCGAATGAACATGTGCACCAGAAACAATTAGATTTTTTGTTGGATAAATTATTAACATGTAATGAATATTGCATTTGTTTTAATTTATTATATAAATCTTTATTTTCGCTTTTTGATAATTTTGTATCTATGTTTTTTTTATCATCTATATTTTTATTATCATCTTCAGCGTTATTTTTTGTATTTATAATCTGGTATGAAAGTTCTGTTGGTTTATAACATGTAGTGGATGTTCCTTCAATATTTTGAATAGATGGGTGATATTTAATATTTTCAGTAAAATGTTCTTTTAAATCACTTGTTTTACATTTTAAATGTAATATGATATTAGATATAATATTATTATTTTGTGTAACCTTTTCATTTTTATTTAGTATCTTACCGCCTTTAGGTTTTCTTCCTCGTTTTTTAGGACCTGGTTTTATAGGGTCAGTATTATCTGACATAAGGGTATTTAAGTTATTAATTTAAATACTTTTAATAATAAATTATGCGAAGACAATTCTAAATCTGGTTCCTCCTCGGGAAGAGGATCTAACATATCTTCCGACTCGTCCTTGTAACTGATTAATATAGAATATTTTTTTAGAGTTACTAGAAGCTCTTCTTCTAACTTTTCGCGTCATTATATAGTGAGGAGCCCTTCTTGGCAATCCTTGTTTTTTTGTTCCTCCACCTTGATTTCGATTAACTCGTTTTCCAACAGATAGTCTTCGGTAAGAAGTTCCCATTTATATATATATATAATATTATATTATGAGAAATATTATATTTGAGCTATTATATAATAGTATTGATTTTAAGACGATGATAAATTTAAGAAATGTTTCTAGGGAAATAAGAAACATTTATGACCAACCGCACTTTTGGTATATTATAAATGCAACAGATATTTCAACGCGAGATGTTATGGAATTAAGGGAAATGTTTACGAAAAACAAAACTTGTTGTATCTATAATTTATCGGGTAAACAGATAGCTTTATTGGAAATACCAACATCCATAGTGGCTAAATTAAATCATACTAAACTTTTAATTTTTTAATTAGAAAAAATCGTTTAAATATTTTTTTTCCGTCGTTATCATATCCGTTTGATTTCCTAATGGGAACCATTTGATAGTTAAGTTTTTTTAGTATTTGCCTAATTAAATTAAGAAGGGGCCATTTTTGTTTAAGATTCGCATTTTTTTGCAATGACGTTAAAAAAGATGAGCTAAAAAAATCTTTTAACCTAGGTATTTCGTTTTGTATTAGTTGGTATTTTGTATCATTTAAAAAAATACTTCTTTCAACAATTAAATCGGTATTTTTAACAATATCATATGATATATCCATGATATTGAAAATGTTTATAACGGTTTTCTCCATTAAAGCGGATGAATCCATAAATATATTATATAATTTATAATATATCTATATATTAAACTCAGGAATAGAATAAATATTATTTCCATTTGTGTCCAATGATTTTTCATACTTAGCAATGACTTTTGGATTAGGTTTATTGGTGAGTATATCTTCTGTATCATATACTTTTCCATCCGTATCTATATAATAAAGAATACCTTTAATATCTTCAGACCATACAGAAATTGTTTTTTTTTGCGGATGTTGTATGTCCGTTATAATTCCATGTGGTTGTCCTTTCAAATGCGTTCCACAATACATATTATCGTCAAGTTTACGTCTACTACACTGCTGCTTATTAGCTCTAAAAGCACAACATCTATCTTCAAGTGGGATCGTATTTTTGATTCGCTTTCTTTTTTTGAAATCTTCGTCAGTTAAAGTAATGTTTTCATAATTATATAGATATTGAATATGTAACATTTGAAACTCTTTTAAAGATGCTTCAAGTGTTTCTTGATTTTCAAAATTAATTTTTTTAATACTTTCGTTAAAATTATTTTTTATTGCTTCTTTAAATTCGGAAATAAATGTATCTACCTTGTTTTTAACACGTCTTTCCATTATGTTATTATAATTTTATGATTTATTTTTATATCAATTTTTATAAATTTAAATCAATTTATTTTAAGTTTAGCTTACTGATTTCATTTATACTGACATTAAATAGTAATACAATAGAGCCTATGATTCCAGAAATAAGTGGTAGTATAAACAAACTATTTGCTTGAATAGTATTTATTAGCATACTAATTAGTGCAATACTATCTGGTAAAGGAACTTTAAACAAATCTAGAAAACTTATAATATAAAGAGTTAAGTCTCCAGTAAATTCGCCAAATTTTTTTTCTGCTTTTGCTTTAAGGTATTTGGAAACTTTATTTTTTATTTCTAGTTCTTTAAATTTTTGTGCATATTTGTAATCATTATAAAATCCAATTTTTTTAGGTATTACAAAATTAAATACATTTAATGATATTAAAAAAATAATATAAATCATATTTTCTTCGAAAAAATTTGGATTAGTATAATATAATGTTAAAATAACAAACATTAATATACACCCGATAAATCCTTTTAATAAATTTAAAATGGATTCTACATTTTCACTAGATTGTTTATTATTTATGCCATCACTAGAGTTGTCCATATATATATTATAATATCATCATATTAATTTTATTTTTTCAAAATAACATTTTCTATCTATTAGTTCTTTTTTTTCTAAATCGCTTATACATTTATAATCAAAAGAGCATTCGTGAAGTTCTGGATTTTTATGAACTATACAGAATGATTTACCGCATTTACAATTAAAGGGCATGAGAGATATATTTTTTTTGCAGAGAGGATGATTACATCTTATTTTTTTGTATTTTTTATTTTTTTTTTTCAGGTTCAGGGGATGAGGGGTCCATTGTTTGTTATATATTAATATCTGGTAATGTTTTTTCAATTTTAAATATGTCATCAAATAAAAAGTCTTCAAAAATAGTTCCTAAACATAGTCCAATAATACTATTAAAAACATATTTTTGTGAAGCAGACCCTATATACAATATAATAATAATAATGGAAAATGTAATCCAATGATGGATATGATATGTTTTATTATTCCAAAAAAGTATTAGTTTTTTCGGGAATTCATTATTAATATCATTTATGGTTGGTAAATAGTGAACATAATAAGATATTATAAATCCAATAATAGCAAATGTTATAATATAGTACATAATAATATCAAATATATTATAATATAGTAAAGTCTTCATTATGTTTAATAATAAATCTTGTAACGGGGTAAGAAGTAGATTTTTCGGTGTATACTTTTTTTGATATGAAAATAGAGTCGTAAGATTCAAGTAATTTTTTATAATCTATATCATCATTTTGTTCAAAAATAAATAGTGTGTTTTTTAAGAATAAACTACATTTTCCATATTCGAAACTATCATTTTGCAATTCACTTGAATAAAAATTAAAAAAATCGGCGGCTTTTAAGGGTCCAAAAAATGAGGTGAATATGGTATTTATATCATTTTTTATAAATAATACAGTAATGGGGATTTCAAATGGTATATTATGTTGATCGTATAAATATATTAATTTACGGTTTTGTTTAAAAAGAGATATAATATCAGGTTGAACAAGATTTGAATTGCATTTCTTTTCGAGTAGAAAATCATAGACTGGAAAAAATTGTAATGTATTTATTTTGTTATATAAATTAATATTATCGGTTTCAAAAAATAAATATAGGTGTTCATTATGTTCAACATATGTTGTATATTTAGGTATACTAATGTTTAATACTATACTTATATTAGATAACACCGCATCAATTTCGTTAAGTTTTTCAATATTATATAATGGAAACATAGAAATATTTTTTTTACTTTCGATAGGTTTATTTTCAAACAAATAAACTAAGAATGGGTTCGTCGTATTTGTATTCATAATATTGTATATAGCAATACTGAATCTTGTATATTTATCTTTTACACTATTTAAATCACTATAAGATTCTTTGCTAAGATAATTGGTATTTCTATGTGTAATAACTAGCTTTGTATTTTTTGGCTTAGGAATAAAAATGTCAGGACTTTTCTTTACGGTCGGCTTTTTACTTTTATTAACAACTTGTTTCATAAGTTGTTGAAGAGGTGCTTTATTTTTACTAAAAGGATCCATATAATAAATAATGTTATTAAATATATTTATCATTATTTATTTAATTTAATTTTTATGTTTTCTTTTACTTTTTCCGTTCTACTATTTAATATATGTTCTGCTATTTGATCAGCGGTTTCAGAATTATTTAGATAATTTCTTAGTGTTTCGTGTAGCATTTTTTTACCAATTGTAGATTTAACTTTATTTTTTTGGTATATCATTTGTCCATCATTAACATCAAATGCATCTATATCGTTTGTTTTCATTACATCTACAAGACCTTCGGTTATTTTATTTTTTCTATCTTTAAGCTCTTTAATCTGTGCTTGTAACTTAATAATGACATTGTTAATAGCAAGCCATTCTTTAACTTGTGATTTTAAATTATCAGGAGAGGACATAACTTGTTTCTATTAATATATTTAAATATTTTTATTTTCATTAATAAGATTAATAAGGTCTTTTTTTTTTAATTTAGAATATCTTTTTAATCCTAATTGTTTTGCCATAACCTTTAATTCTTTAAGTGTATTTTTTTCTAAACTGTTATTGTTAACACTAGAGAAATGTTTTTTACAGTATTCATTAAGACAATGTTTATTGCATGTTTTTTTATTTTTTTGAATATAGATACATTTATTTGGATGAGGAAAATCAGGCGCTTGGCTATTGTGAAAGTTAATCCCGTAATATTTTTTTTTTACAAGTTCTGGAATATAAGGAAGTTTCTGTTTTATTACCTCTCTACAGTAAGGACATTTTATTCTGTTTTCGGTTAACACCTTTGAATTTCTATAGTTTTTGTTTTTTATTAGTGAATGAATAAGAATATCATATTGAAATAAATGTCCACATGAAAGTTTTATAAAATTAAAAGAACTAAAGGGGTTTCTACTAATTAAGCACATATTGGAGTTGTTTAAATCATCCTGGTTTTCTATAGCTAGTTTTAGCGCATCTTTAAAGTTAAACTCCATAAATAATAATATAATAATTCTTTATATTATTATGACAAAAGTATGGGGGCCTATAACATGGGAATTATTACATGTTATTTCATATAAAATAAATGAACAGTATTTTATAGATAATAGAAAAAAGGTTTTAATGATTATAAACAGTATTTTATCAGGTTTACCATGTCCTGAATGTAGCAGCCACGCCGAATATTTATATAGATCAAATATAAAAAAAATAGTAAGTAAAAAAACACTTATTGAATTTGTATTTTTATTACACAATAGCGTGAATGTAAAAACAAAAAAACCAGAGGAGTCTTTTGCTATTTTAAAAAAATATGAAAATATTGATCTTAAAAATACAATAATAAAGTGGTATAATACTATGACTACACTAAAAGGTGTTCCAAAATTAATGGCTATTAATATGAATAACAAAATATTAAGAAAAAAAATTTTGATCTTTATAAAAGAAAATATTAAACATTTTAGTTGACGCCTTATGAACACGTGTTCCAGCCGGCTATGCTTTTATTGCATATAATTTTACTGTCTGCTAATTCACTAAAATATAAAAGACTTTCTAATCCGGCCTTTGTGATAAAAAAAACAGATAAATATCCAACAAGTCCTCCCCAAATAAAAGACGGCATGTAACATTTGAAAGAGCTGCAACCACTAGTTGCCTGATATGCCATATGGACACCAAGAAATAAGAGGAGTGTAATAACGGAGTAATAATTATAGGTGTCATATACAATCATCGGGGATATTAAGTATATGCATGTAAATGTAACAAATAAGGTATTTTTTGATGGGCAATCGGGGCTTTCAGTATCTACTAGATAAAACATATTACATAATAATCCATTTGTATGTGTATTCGTTTTTTCCTGCCACGATGCCAACGCTGATGCAGTGATTAAACATCCAGATAATATCATAAATACCATAGATTTTTCTGGACTTCCGTTAAAGATAGGAAGGAAGATTGCTATTATTGCTAAAATTTGTGGTATTAACCACCCAATGGATGATAAAAGAGAATCTGGGGTCGTTTTAATTGCACTGGTCATTAATATATATATATTTAGTTTATTTTATTTTACCTTTTATTAGTTATTATGTTTTTTACGATATTTTACTTTATTTCTACGTTTTTTTATTTTTTTTGTTCCTGATGAAAAATTTTCAACAACTTCATTTATGACAGCTTGTATATTTACTCCTGTTACCCGTCTTAATAATGATTTAGGAAGTCTTTTAAAAGATCTATCGTGGGGGGTTTTTATTTGTAAATCTTGATCTCTGTCTGTTATGGTTGGTCTATTTATAATTTTGTCACCCTCGCCCCAGATCCTTAGATTTTTATAGAATTCTTGTTGAAATTTTCCGGTTCTATTAGCCCTATGAGATATATAACGCAGATTTCCAGGATTTGTTATAAAATTAAGAAAATCATTTTCAATTTCATGACACATAAATCCCGATGATGTATTGGGTGGATTAAACGTTACTATAAAAGTATTTTTGGGTATGATAAACATGGAAGACTTTGGCGATACAAAATCAAGTGCGTTGCCGCCATGAACCGGCAGATATATAACATTTCCATGTTGTAAAGTATATTCAAATAATCCAGGATTAAACGTCTTGGAAGATTGCGTGCTTTTTAATTTTGTCACAATGTCCTTTTTGTATTTTTTTTCTATAGGTCCTATTTTTTTAGGAGTGGTTCCATAAAAATGATAAAACCCGGGTTTAACTTTCGTACCATCGGGCTCATAAAAATCTCCGGTATAATCTTCCTCGACTTTTTCTAGACCCAAGTCTTCGGCTAGACCCAATTCTTTTATAGTAGGTTTTTTTGTTGGCTTAATAAAATCCCAAAATTTTGATGCATTTTGAAGTCCTTTTGCATCATTTTCAATTCTTTTATCGTATATTATGTCTTGACCTGTAGTAGGATCTGGTGGCGGATCACACGACCACATTATAAAAATAGTTGGTTTTTTACTAGACGTAGGTGAGGAGCGTTTTCTTTTTGTAGTTTTTTTTTTACTTGCTTTAGATGCGATACTGGCCATATTATATTATATTATATAAATATTATTTTTCAATAGCCATAGTTAAAGCATCTTTAATAGTATCAACATCTTTAAAAGTGATGTTTTCGATAAGTTTACTATTTTCATATTTTTTAATAAATTCATTAAAATCTTTATCATTATCCTTTGGATATAAGAATGTTGTAATGCCTCCTTTTATTCCTCCTAATATTTTAAGTTCTAATCCACCTATCTGCTCTATTTTTCCTTGAAGCGTAATCTCTCCGGTAATTGCTAAATGATTATTTATTTTTTTTCCGGTAAATAAACTATATAATGCTATGGTGATTGCAGTTCCTGCGGATGGACCATCCTTTGGAACAGAACCTTCGGGGCAATGTATATGAATTCCTTGATTTTTAGTTTCGTTAAAATTTTTAATTAGTTTTTTCTTTTCTGTATCTGTTGTTAAATTCCAAGCAAGTGTTTTTGAAACGTTCATACTTTCTTTCATAACATCCCCTTGTGAACCAGTGAGTTTAAGGTCGAGTAATGTATTACTTGCATAATATTTTGTTTCAATAGGTATGATACCGCCTTTTCCACTCGCATTTGCCCATAATCCATTAATGATTCCTATCATTGGTTTATTATGTTTACATTTAACTTTAATTGAAGTTTTATTTTTTAAATATATATTTTTAATATCATTTTCTGTAATTTGATAGGGTGTGCTGTGTTGAAATGTTGTGGTTAAAAGATTTAAATTTATTTCTGCAATGATTTCAAATAAATGTTGTTTTAATTGTCTAACCCCTGCTTCATAAGTATATTCATTTATAATGAATTCTATAACAGAATCTGTAAATTCAATGATATTTTCTATTCCCATTTTTTTAGTTAATTCGGGTATTAAATATTTATGGGTGATCGTTATTTTTTCATTAATATCAAGATTTTTAAAATTAACGCGATGTATTCTGTCTAATAATATTTTGTCAATAGAGTTGGGATCATTGTATGAAAAAATAAATAAAGCTTTTGATAGGTCAAGATCAATTCCGTTAAAATATTTATCTTGAAAACAATTATTTTGTGTAGAATCAATAAGATGAGTTAATATACCGATAATTTCTTTACCGTGTTCTGTTTTACTTATTTTATCGAGTTCATCGATATATATAATAGGATTCATACATTTGCTATCCATAACAACATCGGCTATTTTTCCCCAGGTAGAACCAACATAGGTATAATTATGTCCTTCAAACGTGCTTCCATTGGATGAACCACCAACAGCGATAAATGAAAATGGTCTTGGTTCATTATTTTCATCAACAAGACAATTGGATATTCCTTTTTTTGCTAGGGAGGTTTTTCCAACTCCTGGTGGTCCTTCGAAACCAAAACAATATCCATCTAGTTCACCACTTATCCATTGTCCAATTATTCTTTCAATTTGACGTTTTGCGTCGTCGTGTCCATGCACAGAATTATCTAATACGGTTTTAATGTTACTAACATAGTCGGATACTTTTTTATGTTCATCTTTTATTTCATTTATTTTTGAGGGGATGTTTATTAATGTATCCATATTATCAATATGGATATTTGTTTTATTTATAATATCTTTTACGCAATTTAAATTTGAATTTGTTTTAACAAACGTTTTAATTTCCTTTTTAAGGTCGTTTAATTTTTTATTCGAATAATTTATTCTTTTACTGTTTATTTGTTTAGATTTTATTGCCTTATTTATGTTTATTATAAAGTTAACAATAGTATTTCTGTTTGTTTTATTAATCTCTTTTATTAATAATTCTAATATAGATTCTTGAATAGTATTTAAATATTCGTAATTAGATATATCTAGTAACGGATAATGATTTGATTTTTCACTAATCGTATTATTAAAAATTAAATTTATATTTTTTATAAGTTCTTTTGATTCTATATTTAGTTCTTTAAGAATAGACAATATGGGCTCTTTTCTATATATTCCAAATGGAATTTTTAATAGTCCTTCAAGGTATTGTCTTGCTTTTGATCCCGTGTCATCATTTTTTGCTTTGATTTCTTTTAATTTTGTCATGGCCTTTTCTTTTACATTATCTCCGGCTTTTAATAGACATATTTGTTGTTCTAGTGGTATTTTACTTGTATCAAAATTAATTAATTTATTTGTATATTGAATAGTTTGTTTCATTGCTATTCTAAATTGTTTTTTAATACTCCATGGTAGACTATCAAATAGCCACGTTTGTTCTTGAGTGTCAATGGTTCCATTTGAATCATTAGATAAAAGGTCGTAAAGTAAGTAAGCAAGATATTGAAATTCGCTGTCATTATAATTAATTAATAATTGTATAATTGTTTTGCGTTGGTTAAATAGTTCACATGTTAAAAAATCTTTAATAATTTGACTTATTGCCTTTTGTTTAATAATGCTTATTTGATTTATGGTGCCAACAAACTTTAAATATATATCTTCACAATCATAAATAAAAAGTTCTTTTATAGATAAAGCATTTACAAAATTTTCAAATGTTTCATTATTAAAGTCATTTTCTTTTGGTTTATTTATAAGTATGTTTTTTAATTTAAGTTTAAAAAAGGACTCTGTAAAACAATTTGGCATTAAGTCTTCACATATTCCATTTATAATTAATATTTTGTTTTCATTTTCATTTTTAATTACAAATTTTATACCCGATACTTTAACCTGAAAATTTTTACTTGTTCTTCCAAGGTCAAAGCATTCAAGATTTTTTGCATTGTCGACAATCATAAAATCTTCTACTATTTTGTTTTTAATTAAAGGGGTCTTTTTTTTAGATTTAGACGTTTCATTAAATACTTTAAAGGATATTGGATTGATGTATTTTTCTATTATGTTGAATTTATCATTTTGTTTTAGTTTTGTCAAAAAATTATTTCCGTAACATATTGTTATAATATCGGATATAGAGTTTGTTCCATGAGATTTAAATATGTCATATAAACTATTGTTAATTTTTTGAAGATTAGATATAATATCATTGTCGTTTTTTAAAAGTGATGTATCTAAACAGTTATTCATTAAGCTTTCCAGATTATTGAAACAAATATTGGTTTCATTTGCAGACATAATATCTAAGGATTTATATTTTTGAGTAGATAATATTGTTTTTTTAATTGCTTCTTGATAAAAATTAAGTTTTTCATCTATATTATTACTAAAATTATCAAAAATCGTAAATTTTTCTTTTACAGATTTTGATAATTTCTCATTTTTTCTCATATTTGATATATATATATTATATTTTGGATTAATTAACAAACAGTGGTATTATTATTTTTATAATAATATAAAAACAAGAATAGTATAATTTGTAATGGGAATACCTGCATATTTTGCATACATTGCAAAAAATCATACGAGAATAATAAAAAAATTGCAGTATATAAAACGGGTTCATAATATGTTATTTGATTGTAACTCTATTATATATGATGTTATTCGTGTTCTTGAAAAAGAAAAAAAGGAAATAACAGAAGATATTATATTTAAATTGATTTGTAAAAAAGTGGAACAATATGTGTTTCTTGTAAAACCAACAAATGTAATTTATATTGCATTTGATGGTGTAGCTCCCGTAGCAAAGCTGGAACAACAAAGAAATAGGAGACAAAAATCTTGTTTTGAGCAAAATGTTTTACGGGAATATGGTGGACAATCTGGCGTTGATACTACCAAGATAACGCCTGGAACAGAATTTATGAAAAAATTATCTCTTAAAATTATATCTTATTTTGATAATCCTGAAAAATTTGGCGTTAAACAATTAATTGTTTCAACAAGTAATGAACACGGTGAAGGTGAACATAAATTATATGAGCATATACGAGAACATCCAGAAATTTATAAAGAATTTTATACTATTATATATGGACTTGATGCAGACCTAATTATGCTTACTATAAATCATTTAAAGTATAGTAAAAATATGTATTTGTTTAGAGAAACACCGGAATTTATTAAAACAATAGATAAAAATTTAAAACCAAATGAATTATATATTATAGATATTTATGAATTGGCAAATACGATAACGCAAGAAATGAATATGAATTTTGGAAATGATAATATTAATAAATTGCACGATTATATCTTTATTACTTTTATGTTGGGGAATGATTTTATTCCTCATTTTCCTGCTATCAATATTAGGACAAATGGGATAGATTATCTAATGGACGCTTATGCAGAAACACTTGGAAGTAAATCTAAAACCATCATAGATGACAATAAAATAAACTGGAGAAATTTTCGTTTATTTATTGAATATCTTAAAAATAACGAGAACGCATATATTCAACACGAGTATAAAATGAAATCTAGAAAAAGGCATTATAAAACAGATACGCTTGAAGATATTCAGTTTAAGTTTTTAAACATTCCAACCATAGATAGATCATTGGAATTTTTTATTGATCCCCACGAGGATGGGTGGCAGGAGAGATATTACAAGGCTTTATTTGATATTGAAATTACAGATGATTTAAAAAGACAAATCTGTATTAATTTTTTGGAGGCTCTTGAGTGGACATTTAAATATTATACCATAGGATGTTGTGATTGGAGATGGAAATACAATTATGATTATCCTCCTTTACTAGAAGATCTTTTTAAATACATACCCTTTTTTGATACGGAATTTGTCGAGGAAAAACCGTTCAATCCAATATCTGATGTGGTTCAGTTATGTTATGTTTTACCAAATCAAAGCCAAAAGTATTTGCCTATTGCGACGCAATTAAAACTAAAAGAAAAAAAGGAATGGTATCCTGATAATTTTGGTTTTAAGTGGGCGTTTTGTAAATATTTTTGGGAAGCACATGTAGATTTGCCGCGAATTGATATTGATGAATTAGAACAACTTGTTAATGTATAGAACTAATATCTAGCTAAATAAGTAACCGTATAATCCGTCATTTCTTGAGGATAATGAATTTCTTGTGGAATGGTATCCTTATAATTAGACATAGAACTGGGTGATAATCCATTATTATTACAAATAAGTTTCATTTCAGGAGATTTTTTTTCTAGAAACGAAATTGCCCATGTATTTTTATAATAGTGAGCAATATGAAGGGGGGTGTCTCCATTTTCATTTTGTAAATAATTATTATCTTTTAAATAATAATTATTTAGATAGAAATTAAATTCTTTTATAGTTTTAAAAGTTATATATAGTCTTGATGATGAAGGGGGGTGTCCATACATAAAGTTATATAGTATTTTATGGAGAATACATTGTTTGGATTCGTCAAATTTAAATCTTGGTGTTATTGGCAAATACGATAAAATATAGTCTTTAATTTCTTCTGGAAAATCAATTTTAGACATTTATTTGTATTATTTGTTGTTTTATTTTGGATTTCAATTTTATATATGGATTATAATGCTACTTGTCCAATTCTATGTAACAAATAAACTCCAAATGCGTTCTTTGATACAAGATCAAGTAGATTATACATGATATTTTTTGTTTCACTGTCGGTCATGTATGCAACAGCATATAGTATCCATATAATAACAAATCCAACAAAGAAGTCGATTCCAAAATTGGATTTCTTTGCAAGTTCTTCATACATAATATAGAATTGGAATACAAAGAAGAATAGTCCGGCAAAAAGACCGGTAAAATGGTTTATGCGCTTGGTTTCGCCAAGAAAACCAGATAGAAGCATAAGATTATTACCGGCAAGAATTTTTGTAAATGTATCCATGTTTTCCACTACTATTTCAGTTCCGCTTTGTATTTTCTTAAATCCGTTTTCTTTATTGGCTTCATAAATAAATAATATTCCGGTTGTTAAAAGAAGTATATTTGTGGTAACAAACCAATCAAGATATCTTCTTGGGGTTATTTCATCTACATTATATAAAACAGATCCTATCCATATATAGGTAGCAAATTCAACAATACTTACATAGTATTCCCATTCGAGGGCTTTTTTTAAAGGTTCGTGTTTTTGTTCTACAGAAATATTAAGACCAGCATGTTGAATAATTAGTGTAATGGCCTGAACAAATACTGAAAAATAGTATGAACGTTCTAAATATTTCATATAATATAATATAATATGAAAAAATTATTTTGATTTTTTTTTTGATTTATTTTTTTCTTTTTTTCCTTTTTTTTTTTCTTCTTTTTCAGGAGGGGTATTTTCAGGCGATTCTTCTTCGCACTGACAATTGTCGTCATTATCCATATTGGCATTTAATCGTCTTTGCTTTGCTCCATCTTTAGAGACAATAAACCATGAATTTATTGGGTGTTTTAAAAATTTAAACTCTGAAGAGTTATAAAATTTACTTTTATCGAAAGATTCCGTTTCTTGAGTAGTATCGTTCGAAGCTTCATCAGTTTTATCACAGTTACAGTCTTTATTTATTATTTTTATATCGTTTTCCATTGTTGGAAAAAAGGATATATTGTCATCATGTCTAGTCTCACTTCCCTTTTTTGCTATAGCAAACCATGTTGTTGTCGGGTATTTCCAGGGCATATCAAATACCAAGGGATTATTTTTTTTAAAAAAATATCCACCGACCTTTTTCTTTTTAATGGTTCGTCTTTTTTTATATCGTTTCTTAAAGTGTTTTGTTTTTTTTTTAAAATATTTTGGTTTTTTTTTAAAATATTTTTTGGTTTTTTTTGGCATCACAATACTTAATATATCTAAATATTAAAAAATAATATATGATTACATTAATGAAATTAGATTTACAGAATCCTTTTATATTTTATGGGATATTATTGTTTACCGCGCTTGTGGAAATGTATGGATTTTATGTTTCTAAGCATTCTACATTTTTATATGGAGTAATAGCCTTTGTTTTTGTAGGATTAATGCATTCTGTTTTGTTTGTTTCAAAGGGTATGGTTCATACGCACGCGTTATATAACATTATTACCATTATTTTAGTTACAGGTTTAGGAATTTATGATATGGAAAAGGTAAGTCAAACAAAACTGATTGGTATAGGATTTGCTATATTGGCGATTGTGTTTATTGAATATGAAGATTTAAAAAAAATAGTTTATTCGCTTTAAAATTAAAAATGTTTTTTACATACTTTTTGTATTAAATAGGTTAACGGTATAACTAAATAATTTATTATAAATTTCTGGATTAATATCATTTAATGTGGTTTTCATGTTTACTAATATTATAATGGACAAACAAAACAATGGGACAAGCTGGTCTGTTGTTTCTGGTTCATTATAATTCCAAAATTCTAAAAGAATATCTCCGGGGGTGAGTTTTGTTTTTTGAAGTTTAGTTTTCAAATAATCAAATCCGACTTGAGCCGCATTATGTATATCTTGTGGATTCAGACCTACATTTAAATCTTCGGCGATGGTAGGAGGCATTAAAATTGTGGTTGGTGAAACAGGTTCGTCCATTTTATTAAAATATAATCGACAATTTAAACATTTCAATTTTTTATTTAATAAGTAAATCAAATGATATAAAAATAATTATTAAATAACTATCATGTTTATTTATAAGATGCCTAATTATCCTGGATTTTATCGCAAATCATATTCTGTAAAAACTTTAAATTTGGTAAAATTATATAATACAAACACAACTTCAACACAGGTTTCAACCACTGGTGAAGAATCGAGTAATCGTGTAATATTTCAGAATCCTTGTGAATATTTTATGTTTTCGGTGCTGATAACGATTTGGTTTGGTGGTTATGTTCGAAGAATATTATATAATTTATCAAAAAAGATTTATAAATAAATATACAATATAATTATTTATAATCAAAATGGATACGTTAACAAAAGAAAAGATAGATTTTTTTTTCACACCATCAATAACTCCATTATTTTTAACATCATTTCAAGATAATATGTCATCGATAAAGAAGGATTCAGAGATTCAAGAGTTTTGTGAAAGGGAACTATGTCAGGGTATCTTATATGTGAATAAATACACAAATATAGCCGACATACCAAATGACATATTAAATATTATAAAGTCTTACCTTTTTAAGGAGCGCGTTACTTATAAACTTATTAAATTTTATTGGTATGATAAATACATGGATCTTTTATCAAGATATGAATCAGAGGATAGATTTGATATCTTGTGGTATAGTATAGATTCTAAAGATTATAATTGGTCTTACAGAAGACTATTAATTATAGAGGCTTTAAAAAAAACCGTGGGATTGCGGCTTGGATATAAAGAAGGCGATTTAAAAAAGTACTCGATGTTTATTTTATAATTTTATTTGTTTTAACCATAAGTTCATTCATATCTTTAAAAAAGGGATAGTTATCAAACTTTTTACTATTAATATCATCAAATTTAGAGGATGCATTTATTAATGTAGTATTAAAGTTTTGAAGCAATGGTTTATAATGGGTTAATTCTATTCTTAGTTTTCTTAACTCTAATATTCCCCAACATAATGGAATAGCAATTACAGCAAACGGAAGATGTTTTATTAAGTCTTCGTGAACGAAATTCATTACTTATAATAATAAATAATATTTAAATATAAAATATTATACAATACTAAATATAATGGTAAAGGATGTGGGAGATACGATAGAGGATAAAAATGAATTTATTATGTTATTAAATAAGAATCCAGGATTTATAGTGATTAAATTTGGAGCAGAATGGTGCAATCCGTGTAAACAAATTCATGATGATGTCTATGAATATTTCAATCGTTTACCGGAAAATGTATTGTGTTATGATTTAGACGTAGATGATAATTTTGAGTTGTTTGCACATTTAAAAACAAAAAAACAGGTATCATCTATTCCTGCTATTTTAGCGTGGAAAAAGGGAAATACCATGATTGGGCCAGATTATAGTGTAGTTGGTGCAGATAAAGAAAAAATAAAGGGGTTTTTTAATGGGTTGGTTTAATATTATATAAATATGTATTATTTTTATATAATAATGGATTCATTAGATTTGGATATAAACAATTATGATTTAAAAGATATACTTAATTTATTCAAGGTTTCCTATGATTTAAATGAAGATGATATGAAAAAGGCAAAAAGAATAGTATTAATGACACATCCAGATAAATCTAGATTATCTCCAGATATTTTTATTTTTTATACAAAAGCATATAAGATATTATTTTATGTATATCAATTTAGAAACAAGCAAGTGAAACAGGGAAATACCGAATATAATCCAGATATAGAAGAGGTTAAAAAATCTATTCATGAGGAGGATAGAATAAAACAATTTACAAAGTCTCGTGAATTTAATAGTAAATTTAACAAAATATTTAATGAAAATCGTATGAATGACGATGATAATGATGGTGGATATACGGAATGGTTATCGAGTGAAGATAATTTAAATACTTATTCAGCAAAAAATGTATCACAAATGAATCAAATTATTGATGAAAAAAAAAAGGAGATGAGACAAGTAGTGTTACATGAAGATTTTGAACCGATAAATAGTTCTTCAAATTATGACTTAACAAGAAGTCGGCCAACATATTATTCATCTGATATATTTAGTAAGTTGCCGTATGAAGATTTGAAAAGGGCTCATGTAGAAACAGTTGTTCCAGTTTCTCAAGAAGACTTACATAGTCGTAGGTCATATAATACAGTAATGGAACTTAAAAATGCACGAAATATGCAGAATATGAATCCAATGGATAACACGGAAGTGTCTACGTTTTTAAAACAGCAAGAAAGTAAAAATATGAAATTAAATTCAAATATAGCATTTAAATTAGCACAACAAAGCGAGCATTCACGGAATGTAAACCAGAATATTTCCAAACATTTTAACAGAATTTTAAATGAATAAATATATTTTGTATATATATATGTTGGATCTTATAATAAATCGTGTATTTATCTTTATAATTTTATTAGTTATGGGATTTTTTTATAATCGTTTTCTTGAAAAATATGATTATAATGAAGAAGTTAAAAATGCACAATTAATAAGAAATTTTTTATTAAATGAAACAGATATAGCAACTTCGTCTCTTCCAATTCTATGGATTCATGTTCCTTATGAAGTAAATGCAAGAAACTGGAAATCATTTTACTCCAGAAATAGTAAAGATTTAAATTTATCTTACATTCAACTGACAATAGCAAGTATTATTAAACATTGTGGTAGTGATTTTAAAATATGTTTGATTGACGATACCTCATTTAAGTCATTAATACCGGAATGGAAACATAACTTAGAAAAGATGGGTTCTCCGGTAAAGGAAAAGGTAAGACTTCTTGCAAAATTAAAATTAGTTAAATATTATGGAGGGATGTTTGTTCCTTCATCTTTTCTTTGTATGCAATCTTTAAGACCGTTTATGGAAGAGGGGTGTAAGAATAATTTACCGTTTGTTGTAGAAAAAACAACTAGTTCGCTTGTCCAATCCTCGTTTGTGCCAGCATTCGAATTTTTTGGTGGTAAAAAAAATAATGAAATAATATGTAAAATGGTTGCGGAAAATGAAAAGCTTATCTCTAAAGATGTAACATCCGAATCTAATATTGTAGGAACACATGAAACATATTTGTATGAATTAAATAACCAATCAAAACTAAATATAGTAGATGGAAAATTAATAGGAATAAAGGACGAAAATATGATGCCAATTAAATTAGAGCATTTATTTTCAAATGAAATTATACATTTTGACCCTTCTATTTATGGAATTTATATAAATCACGCTGAGTTATCAAAGAGACATGCGTATAATTGGTTTTGTAAATTAAGCGAGCAGGATATATTTACCTGTGATAATATTTTATGTAAGTATTTTTTACTATCTAATTCGGTTAAAAATATATAAAATAATGTATACAATATTTAGATTTATCATATTTTATTTGTGAAGTAATTGCAATTTTATTTTTTTTACATATTTGTCTTATGATAGTCATGAATTTTGAATAATTTAATTCTCTTGTGATATAAGGGTGTTTGGACTTATGGTAATAATTTTTAAGATTATCGCAAAATGGTTTTAATATATTTAAAAATATAGCTTTTTTATAGGAAGAATCGTCTATAATATAATGGTTTATATTTTTAAATAAACATATCTTATCAAGAAGCTCAAAAATAAGTGAATTAGGAACATTATTTTTAAATATTTGATTTGTCATATATTATAATTTAATATATTAATTACATTATTTGTAAATAAAGATAATTCGATTTCATCTTCGTGTATATTATGAAATATGGTTATATATTTGCATAAAAGTCGTATTATTTCATATTTTTCTTTTTGGTTTAAAATAGATGAGAATTTTACATAAGTAAAATAACTGTCAAGAATATCCATTACCGAGAATCCCCTTTTAAGAAGTAATAGTATAGATTCAATTGCATTATGTAGTTGTTTTTGTTTACAGAATATGGTGTAATCTTCAAAATCGGTATCGCATATGTTAGTACATATAAGTTGAATATAATCTAAATTTATTTTTTCATTTATTAATTTAATTTTCTCTAAATAATTAATTAATATTCTAATGGAATAATTCGAATAACGTATGATTTCATTCTTTGCTTCTTTTGTAATAATAAAATTTTCATTTTTACATATACTATTTAATATGCTTGTAAGAGAATTAATACTAATAGGATTTATTTTTATAGTATCTAATCTAGACTGTATGCTTTCAATTACTTTTTGTGTGTTTGTACATGAGCATATAAACTGAACATTATTTTTATATTTATCAATGCAATTACGAAAAACTTGTTGGCTTTGTTCATAAATTAAATCAATGTCGTCAATTACAATTGTTTTTTTAAAATTAGATTTTGTGGTTTGGCAAAATGTTTTTACTTCTGTTCTAAAATATTGTATACCTTGTTCATTTAGATTATTAATATACAGGATGTTATTTTTATTTTTATTTAAATCCTTACCGTAATACATAGAAAGTATAATATTAATTAATGAGGTTTTCCCGCATCCTGAATTCCCTACAATAAGAATATTTAAAAAATTAAGTTTTATTATGGTGTTAATGGTTATTTTTATTTCTGGGTCAAGATATAAATCTTCTAATGTTTTTGGTTTATATTTATTTATAAAAGAATCGTCCATATAAATCAATAAGTTAATAAGTATTTAAGTTTTTGTTTGTAATAAGTATTATGGATTATTATGAAGAACTAGGTGTGAATCGGGATTCAGATCCTTCAACTATTAAAAAGGCTTATCGTGGATTGTGTATGAAATGGCATCCAGATAAAAACAATACTGAAGAGGCTAATGTAAAATTTAAAAGGATAAATGAGGCGTATGAAGTTTTAGGAGATTCGGAACAAAAGCGGATATATGATTTAACAAGAAATAATCCTTTTATGAATATGGGATTTAGTGGAGTTCCTCGAGAAGGTGTTGTAGAAATTAATCCGGATGATATATTTAGTATGTTATTTAATGGTTTAAATGATTCGACGGGGATTGATATTCCTATGCCCGGAGGATGTGCCAAGATTTTTACAAATATGGGAAAAATGCCATCAAGAAAATATAATCATGTTTTATCTAAACCAGACCCAATATTTCAAACAGTTATAATCCGACTAGAAGATGCCTATAATGGTTGTAATATACCCATAAAAATAGAACGATGGATACAATATTCAAATAGTTCTAAAGTAACGGAACACGAAACTGTATATCTTGAAATACCGAAGGGGGTAGACAATGATGAAATATTTGAAATTTCAAAGAAAGGAAATGTTATCAATAAAGGAGATTTGCGGGGAGATGTAAAAGTAAGAATTGAAATAGAAGAACACGAAAGTTATAAAAGAAACGGTCTGGATATTATATATACAAAGAAACTATCTCTTAAAGAATCTTTGTGTGGATTTTCTTTTGAATTAAATCATTTAAATGGTATGAATTATAATATTAATAACAATAAAGGAAATATTATAAATCCAGGGCAGGAAAAGATTATACCTAATCTGGGCATAACAAGAGAAAAATCATGCGGATCATTAATTATTCTATTTAAAATAGAATTTCCTAAAACATTATCAGAAGATACTTTAAAAAAAATAGAGGAATTACTATAAATCCATGGCGGGACTCGAACCCGCAACCTTCTGATTAGAAGTCAGACGCGCTTCCATTGCGCCACATAGACATATGGACGTTTTTTATATTATATATATATATCATGATAGATATTTTAGTAGTTTCATACGCACTTGCTTTTCCATTTTTAGCTATATTTATTCTATATTCTCCTTTTGTTATATATTTAACATTAGTAAAAGTAATTAGATTTATATACAATACCCTTGTTCCTGATAAAACCGTCTATGTATTTTGGTTTATTTTAATTTTGTATATGGTAACTCCAATGACTCAAGATATATATATAGTATTGAATATTTTGTATTTTATATACTGGTACTTTAATAATACATATGTTCCGCCGGTTCATAAAAAAAATTAAAAATAATAATTTTATATAAAAATATTATTTTTTAAGAAATTCTTCTGGTTGGACAATTTACATCCACTATGTAAAGAGAATTCTCTGTTACAATAATATATTCAGTTTCTACTTTAAAAATCTTACTAATTGGACTCGTATATTCATCTTCGCTTTTTACAAGTAATTTTTCATTGTCATCCTTTACACCAATTACAATTTTTTTTTCAAGCGATGCGGCCCAATAATCAAGCATAATTGGGCGGTCTTCTACGATAGCAAGTTTAGATGCGTGCTGTAAAGTTAAACTTGAAGGTAATCTATAACTAGATTCCTGATTTGCGGATAGTTCTGCCATTATACTACAATTTTTTTTTATTTCTTTAAATACTTATTGATTTAAAACAATATAATGAAAAGTATATATAATATGATAGATTCTATAACTAATATAGAAAATTACAATTCTTCTCTTAAGGAAAACTTTATGGATGTTAACAGTAAATTACAAGAATTGTTTTGTGAATACGTTAATCATTTTCATGAAAATTTTCAAAATAATTATACAGAATATAATAAGTTTGTTTTTATAAAGGGATTGCAAACTATATATAATGTGTTTTATATGTTACTCTTATATCTTAAAAACTTAGAGGTGTCGTTCTTAAACTCAAAACAAGCTATATTCTATTATGTTGAATTCATAGGTCAAATTGGTGAAGATAGTCAAGGTTTTTTACAATTAAATTCAAAAGACGCTATATTATTTGTTTATAAGAAAACTATATTTGATATAAATAATGATAAAAAAAAAGAACATTCTGTCAACGATAATGAAAAACAGGTTTTTTTATCTGTTGAAAATAGCATTGATTTACTAATTACCGGAATGGAATATATTATTTTTCATACTGATTTTAATAATGACCAGTTTATTTCTTATATTCATAAAATTCCTACTTTACTTGATACGTCAGATGAGAAAATAAGTATATATAATAGTAAAGTATCTCTTATTAATTGCTTATATAAAAAGCTCATAGGTTATAAAATATCAATAGATACTACATTACAATTTTTAATTTATTTTAAAAAAACACTTTCACCCATGAAAGATATAGATACAGATAAAATTTCAAAAAATATTTATAATATTCAAGAATATCAAGATAGTATAAATTATGTAAAAGAGGTTCGAGCTATATTAAATTGATACATCTATATGAATATATTTTTTTCTTTTCTTTTTTTCTTTTATAACGTCTAGTGTATCAGTTATTTGGTATATATTATAATACTCTTCTCTAAATAAATTAATTAGAAAGTTGTATATTATATTTAGTATATTTTCATCACATTTACCTACAATTAATATACTACCGGTTCTAAATATCATAAATGATACGTCAATCGATTTACTTTCTGGAATTTCTATTCCATTCTGTTCATGATCTAATAAATCGTAATTATACCAAAATTTATTCATTATGCCTGGATATGAACAAGGATCATATGAGGTATGAAGCTTATATTTATATTTCAATATATCATATAACTTTCCACGATTTATATAATATCCACATTTAAAATTTGAATTTATTAAAACGGTTTCACACGTTTCTTGTTTTATTTTTGTATTCATATTGCATAAATCATTTAGAATACTTATTATTTTATCAAGTGTTTTTTCCATATATATATCTGTTTGTATTCCAGGTATTTCTAATTTACCTGTATTAAATATTTTAACATGCATTTCTTTAAATATACCATTTATATTAAGTCTTAATATTAAAACAAAACAGTTATAAAAGGCACTTTTTTTCTTACTCCTGCTATTTATAATATCTTTTTTACATGTCCCGATACTTATTTTTCTTACATCTTTAAATTTATTTTTTGATTTGTTTTTTATAATAGAATATTGTTCCACCATTTTTTCTTTTTTTAAAAGTTCTTCAGTTTGCTTAACCTCTTCAAAAGATACAAAATTATATTTTATTTGTTTTTTAACAACTCCTTCTATTGGATGACAATAGTTAATAATAGGAATTTTCCAAAAACATCCTTTTAAATCAACTGTATCTGTTAGATAAATAATATTTGTTTTTGTTGATATATAAATATCGCTACATTTAGGAATTTCTTCTTTATTTGTAACCGCTTCTTTTTTTTCCACAATTTTAAAATTTTTGGTATCATTACAGAAATTTTCCCATTCCTCTTCTATATTCATTTATAATAGTATTTAAATACCTTTAAATCTGCTTCAATTATTTTCTTTTTTAATATATAAATTATGTTGAGAAGGGAACTTGAAACTTCTGCATTTAACAAGAAAGAATTATTTGATTCTAATAAACAATCCTCCATAAAGTCCATAAATCCTGAACATATACAAAAAAAAGAGGAATATTCTTTAAGTGCTGTTCTTTTTGACCCTACAAATTCAAGCCCACAAGATAAATTTATTAATACTATAAAACAAAGAATAGATAAATATTATCATTTATTTGATTAATTCTTTCAATTTTAATAGAATACCGTATACAAATAGTTCTGTTTCAATTGTATTATCATGCATAATATCTTCTATATATGATAATAATTCACACGATATTACTTCTATGTGATTTTCTATGATATAATTTAAAAAATTTTTTATAATTGTTTTTTTGTCCATATTGTAATCAAGTGACAAAATATTAATGTATTTTTTAATTTCTGTTTCATTTTTATTTAATTTTTTATATAATAATGAAAAGTTCTTATTACTTATAATATAATTATTATTAATATTATCTTGATTGGTTTGCATATAATTTATCATGGCTCTAATATCCGATTTAAATTTTTCTTGTATATTTGCAAGAATTGCCGCGTTTAAATTTAATTTTTCTCCAATATTTACTTTATTTATAAAATCTAGTATCTTGTCGTTTGGTAACTTGTCAAATCTTAATTTAACAAATTCATTTTGCAATGTGGAATCTATTCTACTTATGTAATTACAAATTAAACAAAATCTTACATCTTTTGTATATATTTGTAATAAATGCTTTAATGCTTGTTGTGCATTTTTTGTCATGTAATCCACCTCGTCTAGTACAATAAATTTTGTTCCATTCGTAAATAAACCCTTTGAATTCACAAATTGATTGATTTGATTACGTATCACATCTATACCTCGCTCATCTGATGCGTTCAAATGTATTACTAGCTCCTTCTTTTTTTGATTGTATCTTTCCTGATACATATTAATTAAATTAATAATGGTTGTTGTTTTTCCTGTCCCCGGTGGTCCGTAAAATAGTAGATTTGGAAAGTAATTTAATTCTACGATATTTGTTAAAATGTGTTTGTTCATGTCATCCAACACAATATCTTGAAAGTTTGAAGGTCTGTACTTCTCAACCCAAGGTATAATTTCGTTTTTAGGATGATTCATATTCTATACTTGGAGAGATTGTTTAAAATACTTTCTTGAGTATATTATTTAGAAATTTTAAAATGCTTGCGCAGAAATCTCTCGAGACCGTTAAAAAAATTGAAAATAAATTTCTGAGAAAAGAGAAAGCAAATTACAATGTCTGTCGTTAAGACCACCAATCGCGCCATTAGCCTACTTGTCCGTGAACTTTCTTTAAAATATAATTTCGATCATGATGAAGCAATGGAGTTTCTTGTAGGAAACACGGAAAAAAAGAAGAACCCTGATAAAAAAGATAAGGAGGCGACCAAAAAACCATCCACTGGTCGTGCGAGACGTATACCTTTGCCTTGGACTGGCGCCATCGAACAAGAAAATTGCTGGGCACTTAGCTATAATTTGGGTTTGTTTACCCAGTGTGAAAACAAAGCCGAAAATGGTAATAAATATTGTGCATCATGTATAAAAAAAAACGAAGAACACCATGGGTTCCCCTATGGGACAGTAGACGATCGAATCCGGGATAATTTCACGGGAGCAGGAGGAAAACCATTGGTTCATTATGGAAATATTATCGATAAAAAGAATATTGAAAAAAATGCAGTATTAGCTTACGCAAAAGAAAGGAATATTGAGATTCCTGATGAAATGTTTGAGGTTATCAAGCGTCCTCGTGGACGCCCCAAGAAAAAAGAATCTATCGTTGTAAATGATACAAGTTCAGAAGATGATAAGCCAAAAAAACGCGGACGGCCCGCGGGAAAAAAGGCCGTGGTTGTAGACAATCGCGATGGAACCCTGCTTGGAAATATTATAAATGGACCTACGCCCAAGGTTAAAAAAGAAAACTCACCCAAGCCTTTGGCGAAAAGTCCCGTTTTGTCTAAACGCGTCGATGACTCCATATTGTTATCCAGAGAGAAGGACAGCGATGATGACAGCGACGATGATGACAGCGATGAAGATGATGGCATAGATGCAGTGGAATTTATTCACGATGGCGTAAAGTATTGGAAAACCGATGACAATGAACTGTATGATCCCGAAACACAAAACCACGTTCTCAATTGGGATCCAGAAAATCAACGCACGCTTGTGATATAAAAATAAAATAAAATGATTATATTATTTTTATAAAATTGATTTTAAGTTATTGAATATAATTTTTTTTATAAACGA
>MDTG01150329.1_pt1 | contig 28199 bp, 15 predicted proteins | sample 811421 | NCBI WGS metagenome assembly MDTG01 (sample SAMN05326645, study PRJNA326480) | marine metagenome | isolation source: seawater | place: Pacific Ocean: South East | collected 2011
CCATCTACCCAGGTATAGGAATCACATGCTTGTATTACATCAGTAGAAGTTGCAGAATAATTGATGGTTAAATCTAAAGTAACTAGACTATCACATCCATCAATAGTTTGGTACATAAAGGTAGCAGTGTTATTAGATGCAGTATAGGTAATGCCATCTACCCAGGTATAAGAATTGCATGCCTGTATTATATCTGTATAAGTTGTAGAATTATTAATCCTAAGATCTAATCTTATAAGTGAATCACAACCTTGAGAATTTGTTGTAGTAAATAATGCTGTATTGTTAGAAGAGGTGTAAGTAACACCATTAATCCAAGTGTATGAATCACAAGCTTGTTGAACATCAGTGCTTGAAGTTGTGTAATTAATAGTTAAATCTAGAGTTACTATGCTATCACAACCATTTGTATTCTGAAATAGATAGGTTGCTGAATTATTAGATGCAGTATAGGTGACACCATCAACCCATGTATATGAATTGCAAGCCTGTTGCGTATCTACTCCAGACGTTGGTGAATTTAAAATATTTACTTGATATTGAAAAGAGAAATTTCCAGGCACAGGGCATGCTTGATTAGTTACATCTACAGTAAAGAAAAATGGTGAGTTTATTGTGTCAGCAAGACTAGGATTCCAGTTAAATGTTCCGATTGGATTCATTGAATTATTATTTAATACTGTGAAATTAGCACCAGGAATACCATTGTTCCATGTCATGTTTACTAATGGCCCACCATTAAGTGATGGGATATTACAGGTGGTTCCACCACTAATACTAAAATTTCTGGCTCGAAAAGTTCCAAAATTCATTGTCCCTGTAACATTTCCAGTTAATGTTGGGTTTCCAGAGATAGTATAAGTGCCTCCATTCCACCCATCACCAAAAGAATCATACATATTAAAGATAAGTGGGCCAATTGGCACACATACTGTATCTATGTAAGTACTATAATTATTATAACCACCTCCTGTTGCATAAACATTTCCTCCAGATGTTATATCCCAAGAGATTTCATTTCCCCAATTCATTGTATTTATTGTGACAATAATAGTTGCGCTTGGAGGTGGAGGTGGAGGCGGGTTATTATTGTTAATAGTGTTTATATTAAAGCTAAAATTTTGTAATCCATTTGGACAACTGATATTAAACACATATCCGCTTGTATCATTTATATTAACTACACTATTTGTATCAATACCACTAATTTGCGGTGGGTTAACAGAACCGCATGGTAATACATTAATCTGGATATCTCGTATTACACTTCCTAGTAATATACCATTTCTATATTCTTCTATCTTTATTGCAAGAATTCCAGCTAGAATACTTGTTGGGTTCACACATATATTGCCAGTAATTTGATCAAAGGTTGCATTACCTCCAACAGGATTGGAAGGGGAATAATTATTTAAATACGTGACAGTGTTACCAGTATTACTAATTAAAGGATTAATTAAAGAATAAACTAAAGAGTCACCATCAATCTCAATAGCTCCATTGTTATAACAATAATAATTACCACTACATATGAATGGTGTTGGATATTGTGTGAAAGTTGGTGAATTATTACAGTGTAAGGAATTATCTAGATTTGCTTCTATACATAATTGTTGTCCTCCAGGATTTTGAATAGTACTTATGATTGGGTTACGGTTAGGAATACATACACTTATATTCCAATCTGTACAATGAGAAAGATTAACTGTACCTTCATATGTAAATTCCTCAATACCTACTGTACTTCCTCCATTACAGTAGGTGGCGCATTGTGGATTTAAATTTACTCCATTTCCTATTTGAGAGAAGTTTATAGATCTTGAACCACATGAAGAAGAAATATTTGTAAGGCTACTTATATATTGAGCACTTGGTGCGTTTACTCCAGAACAATCTCTATAAAACTTAACAGTTATCCTATAAGAGTCAGAAGCTGATCCTCTTGTTATACATTCATAGCTAATATCCATCCCAGCTGCATGTGTAGCACTTACTGTATAGCTTACAAATACTAAACTAAACATTATAATATATTTAAGTGTCTTTAACATATTTATATTTTCTTTATATATAAAAGTTCTAAAATGAACAATAAATTAAAATAGTAGATCTTTAGTTTATTATCTATATATAAATACGAGAAAATTGTGTTGTTAGTTTCATTATTATAAATAGTTTGACTAAATAAATTATTTAACATTAAATTGATATATGAGCCGGTTATATATATAACTTTTGATAATATAAATAAAACAAATAATGGCCACTATTTTTTTAACTGAAAATCAGAGTAAAAATAGGAAATATGTATTGTGTCTAAATTTAGTGTGTTTATAAGTTTTCAACACACTAGCTATAATAATTTTCTTTAGAGAAAATTATTTAAGTTTATCTAATTAATGTAAATGAACCTGTTAAATTTTGCTTCTTTCCAAGAAGATCAATTATTCTAACAGCATAAGCATAATGACCTGCGGTTGCAAAATCACCGCCATTAATTGTTCCATCCCATCCTTTTGACATATTATCTGTTTCATAGATTAATTGGCCAAATCTATCATATATATAGATTTGGTATTCATCTACACCCATCATAACAGGCGTAAAAACATCATTTCTACCGTCTCTGTTTGGGCTGAAAGCATTTGGTATATATATCATAAATGCTGGATCAATTATTATAGTATGACTAACTGTTGTACTACATCCATCTATAGAGTTAACTGTAAATAAAACTTGATATTTACCAGTATCAGTATAAGTATGTGCTATTTCTCCACCTAAAGTTGTTGGTTCACTAATACCATCACCATAATCGTATATTCCTGTTATATGCCCAGAAGAAAGATCTGTGAAGTAAATAGTTGGATTATTTATATCTGCAGGTTGTGGCATAAAACTAAAATTAGCTATTGGTAGCGGGTTAACAATTACAGAGGCTATTCCTGATACAGTTCCAGAACACCCATTTACATCAATGATACTAACCAGTGAATAATTTCCAGCAGTATTAGTTTCTATATTTTGGATACTACTGATATTATTTAAAGTTACATTATTAAATCCATCAGAGTATATTACATTATATGGAGGGTTTCCACTTGGATTAATTTCAATTTGAGTTGTGCTTCCGTCAGCACAAAGCACCGCACCTCCACTAATAGTTGCTGATGGTAGAGGGTTAACTATAATAGTTACATCTCCATTTGCTATATTACTGCAATTAGCATCAGTAACATCAATTATCTCATAAGTTGTATTGGTTGTTGGACTAATAATAATGGAATCAACGTTATTATTTAATACAGCACTATTATTTATATTATTTACAGAATAATTGATGTTAAAAGGAGCTGTTCCTGTAAAATTAAAATTAAGAGATTTAGTTTCTCCTAGACATATAGAAGAAGCACCATTCATTGTGACGGTTGGTAGAGGGTCTACGATAACAATAAAACTTCCATTAGCTACAGAAGAACAATTATTAGCATCTGTAATGTCTATTAAATCATATGATGAAGTATTTGAAGGTGTCACGTTAACTGGAGTTCCATTTACGGTTCCTAGGGCATCGAGCGTAATATTAACTGGATTACCATTATCTAAATAATTGATATTATAAGGAGGATTTCCTGTTAAACTAAATGTTAGATCTGAACTTTGTCCAGCACAAATTGGAGAGGTTCCTCCAATACTGATTGTAGGTAATGGGTTTACTGTTATAGAAGCTGTTCCAGATCCAATATTAGTACAATTATTTGCATCTGTGATTGATACAATATCATATATCGTTGTTGAATTTGGGCTTACAATTACTGGATTACCAGTATTAATATCATTACCATTAGCATCTAAAGTAACAGATATACCGCCAGGATTATAAGTTAAATTGTAGTTTGGAGATCCTGTAAGGGTAAAAATAAGAGAGCTTTGTTCTCCAATACATATTGTATTATTACCACTAATAGAAGCAGATGGGAGAGGGTTTACGTTAATAGTAACTGTTCCCGATACATTATTTTCAGTAACACCATTTCCATCTGTTATACTAACTAGAGAATATGTTGTAGTTGTAGATGGGTTAACATTTAGATTGTTTGCTCCAACATTATTTAGTACACAAGAATCAAGTACACCATTTACATTATATCTTATTGTAAAGTTTGGAGCACCTCCTAATATAAATTCAAGTGGTGTTATGTCACCATTACAAATAGTGTTATTTCCTGATAATGATACTGTTGGTAATTGATTTACTGTAATGGTAGCAGATCCGCTAGTATTAGATACACATCCATTTGCATCTGTTACACTTATGATTGTATATGTAGTAGTCATATTTGGGCTTACATTTACTATTCCATTATTAGAATTAAATGAAGGGGGAGTTATAGGTCCACTTCCATCATCATATACTAAAGTGAATGGTGCAGTTCCTGTAAAATTAAAATTAAGAGGGGTATTCATACCTTGCGTAATTGTAGTAGACCCTCCAATTGTTACAGTTGGAAGTGGATCTACAGTAATAGTTACATCAGCTGATGCGTCAATACAAGGCGAGGCTCCTAAAACAGTATAGGTATAAGTAAATGTACCGCTTCCAGAAGTGCTTGGGTTAAACATATTAGGTACTGGAATATTATTTATATCAGTCCATGTTCCGCCAGGATCTGGGGATCCATTTAAGTAGTTAAATAAATTAAATACAGCATCATTTTCACAAACAGTATGCACTCCATTACTTCCAGCATCTACAATTGGATTAATTGTTACATCTACATCAGCAGTAACAGGAATACATGGTGGATTGTTAATTGTGTATGTGAGAGTATAGTTACCTGGAGAAAAAGTTGCAGGATTAAATATATTTGAAATTGGGTTCGAACTTCCATCTGTCCAGCTTCCTCCAACATCAGGCGTTCCGTTTAGTTGTGTGAATAAATCAAATATTGCTGAATTTTCACAAACACTAATACTTCCATTTGTACCAGCATTTCCTCCTGGTGTTACTGTAATTGTTACATTTCCACTAATTAAAGATGAGCAGCCATTACCATCAATAATACTTATTAACGTATAAGTTGTTGAAGTAGATGGTGTAACAACAACACTTCCAGTTAAAGTATTAATTGTTTGTGTACTATTTGAAGTTCCATCATTATAAGTTATATCAAATGGAGCAGTTCCAGTAAGGTTGAAATTTAAAGACCCAACATTTCCATTACATATTGTTGGGGTAGTTGTGCTAATTGATGCAGTGGGAAGCGGATTTACATTTACTGTGAGATTTGCTGAATTACTTGGGCAAGGGGATAATCCAGGTACGGTGTATGTATAGACTCCGCTACTCATTGTGCTTGGATCAAATAAATTACTTACTATATTATTATTTACATCAGACCATGTGCCACCGGCCTGTGGTGTTCCTGATAAAAAATTTTCCATATTAAATGCAGGATCATTTAAGCAGACGTTATAAGTAGCATTCTGACCTGCATCGGGTAAACTATTATTTGTTACGCTTACCATTGAGAAATCATTACCACATGGTGGAGTTCCATACACTGTATAAGTAAAGATATCAGACCCAGTTGTTGCTGGATTGTAAAATGAACTAGGTAAAATCGTACCTGCAGAATTAGTCCACGTACCTCCAAGACTCGGATTCCCAGTTAGAATATTAAACAAATCAAAGAAATTATCTGTTTCACATACTGTAATACTTCCACTTGTTCCAGCACTTCCAACCCCATTTACATTTACCGTAATGGATGGATTATTAACTGCTGCTGGGCAACCAGTTCCGTCTATTAAAGAAACAACATCGTATGTGGTTGTAGTTACTGGGTAAAAAGTTAATGGAAGGCCTGTATTTATATCATTACCGCTTCCGTCAAGTGTGAATATAGTTGGAACAGAATTTATATTTAATGTTAGCGTCCAATTAGCTAGTCCAACCATAGGAAGAAAACTCAATGTAACAGGGTTACCAGAGCAGATTGCTGCAGGACCACTAAAGTTAGCAGTAATTGTAGCGTTGTTTGCAAGTACTGTGACAGTATCTGTTGCTGTACACCATGGATGTGCGGCATCATATCCTGTCACTACATAATCAGTTGTTGTTCCCACAGTAACTGTAGGGTCAAATATATTAGGATTACTTAATCCAGTTACAGTACCAGCGGTTGTTGCCCATGAATAATTATAGAATAAAGTTGTAGGACAACTTACAAATATTGCAGGTAAACTATTTCCGCCAAGGTTACTGCCAACAGGAGGATTTCCTGAAACAGGAGGTAGCCCATCTAATCTAACAATATTCCCTTGACTATCTCTAATTACATATCCACAATCCGCATAATTAGTACCCCAATTTTGCAAGAATGTCTCTAATGTATCACCATCAGTAACAGGGATTAGGTGTGTTTGGGGTCCTGCACCATTAAGCATTGTAAGATTTCCATATAAAGAGTTGTTAATCATTATATCCATATTATGATATTGAGGAGGATTACCTCCTGCATTCCATCCATCGCCTGCTCCATCCCATAGTTCAAAAGTATAGTTGCAATTAGCCGGAATTGTAGCTAAAGCATTTAATTGAGTAGATCCTGCACAAGGAGCAGGTGTTTGAGTTGCAACAATCGTAGGCATTTCTATATGAATTGTTATACTATCATAACATGTGTCAGTTGCAAAATCAGTATACATAATACTATAAATTATTGAATCTGTAACGTTTGGACTTACTGTTACAGTGTCACCTGTATATCCGGAAATAGCACCACCAAACCATACTGTTTGGTATCCAGTACAAGTAGAAATATTTATATTGTCTATTCCCCAGAGATCATATGTAGGAGAGCTAATTTGATCTTGGTACCATCTAAACATTGTTGAACTTGTTTGAGCTGCAGCTGGCATAGGATGGCAATAATTATTCCAACCTGCAAAATTGTATGTGGCTGGATCAAAGTAATGTATAGTATTCCAGCTTGCTCCATTATTTATACTGTATTGAAGATAGACACCTTCACCAGGTAGATCAGGTCCATCACATGGAGGAGGAGATTGAGTCTCCATCTTAAAATCAAAACAAACATCTCCACCGCAAGAGGCATCTACTGGATTTGTTGTTGCCGCTCTAGGATTTGTTGATCCTTGAGCAAAGAATAAATGTTGAGCGCCTAAAGGGTTTGTCCCGCATGGGCTACTTAGTGACCATCCAAATGTGACATTCTGCCATAACCCACTAAGTGTTCCAGATGAGAAATCATCTGAAGATGTACCACCAACTCCTGATTGTTGGAGAAATAAGCTCTCACCACAGGCAATAGTTGTTTTATTTGTAAATATATTGGTGCTACATTGAGCAAATAGAGTATTGCTTATAATCAGTAGTAAACAAATGTATATAAGTTTTGTAAAAAGTTTATTCATTTTCTATTTTTATGTTTTCAAATTTAAATTTCGTGAGTTTTGTTATTTTAGTTACTCCAGGCATATCTTCTATATTTTCCGTAAATTTGGAAAAAATCCTTAAATTATTGTTTTCACTACAATTTCCAATAATTTCATTACCGCTTTCAATTTTTATTTTATTCTTAAATTCAATATTATCTTCCTCACAATTTACGCATGATTCATCATACCATAACTTATTATCCCATTCCACTATTAAATCATTTGATGTAATATTCTGGATCTTTATAATTATTAATTCTTGGTTAAATTTGTAATTATATTCACATGCAATCTTAGTTGTTGAGATAACTACTTGAGAGTCACTATAATAAATATCCCAGATATTTTCTTCTGTGTTGGCAATTGTCATAATAGGTAGAAGATAAAAGAATATTGTAAATATTGTTATTAATTTATTCATTTTTATAATTATTTAAAAAGGATTTAAACAACAAATATAACAAAATAGAGAAGATAAATAGTTAGAATTTAATACAAATTATATGCAAGTCTTTCAATTACATTCTATATAGAATCAATCTAAATAATCAGATTTACAGTATTGTTAAGATAATAAAGTTAAATATTTTTACAATGACTCATCAAAATCCAGCCCTTATTTCCGTTAGCAAGCTGAATATGTAACCATTCTCCTATATTATCGTTAATAATAATTTTAGTACCAGAATGTATTGTGAATAGATCATTTGCATTTAATGTTGGGGCACTTTTAGCCACTACAGATGAACTAAAAATAATTGCACTTTTTTGCATTTCTATTTGGTTAAATTGTTTGTTTGCAAAAGCAAATGTAATTACAAAAAAAACAAACAGAGAAATAATAATTTTAATAGGTAAATTCAGGATTTTTACTTTTCTAATAAAATATAAAATAAATGATAACCAAAATAAAATAAGGCTTATGATTGCCCAACTATCAAAAGGAAGGAGTAGAATTATAGTGTTAAACCATTTTTTAAAAAATAAACTTGGAATTGTATCAATTTTATCAACAATTTTTAATTGAACTAATTTCAAATTGTACAAAGCGTCCTCATTATTTGCATCTAATTTTAGTGTTTTTTCATAATACAAAATAGCGTTTGACCAATCATTTAATTTATAATACGTATTCCCTATATTGTAATAGAGCTCTTTGCTTTGCAATCCATTTTGCTGAATACTATCATAAATTATTATTGCATCTTCATATTTTTCTGCAGCATAATAATCATTTGCTTTTTCAAAGAGTGTTTCTGATGCAAGCAAAGAGGTTGTGCTTATAACATATAATATTATAGTTGCTAATTTTTTCATTTTTTTTGTTCTTCTACTTCTATTATAATTTCTTGTGCAGCTTTTAGGATAATTTCCATTTTAGCATTATCTGTTTTAGATGTTGTGTATCTAGCTATCTCACAATCGTTTAATAGAGATATGAACTGACTTTGTGTAGTTTTATTGATGTAAAACTTATCAAAATAATATATAATGGTTTCTTTTGATAATTCGGCTATCTGCACAGCAAATTTATCAGAAAAATAACCCCAAAGTGATTTTTCTATGTATTCATAGAAATGTTCTTTTTTGTTAGAATTTAGGTGTTTTTGTGCATTTTTTAGTCTTTTTGTTGCAATTTTTGTCGCTTTTCTGCTTTTTTGAAAAACGCTATTAGTACCTTCTTTTGCTAACATTTTAAAATATATAAATAAAACAAAGAAGAGAATTGTTGGACTTAATAACAATATTGAAAATAGTGTTGATCGAAAAAATATTTCCCCTTTTCTTTCTAAATTACTTTTTGTTTTTATATACCTTATATCTGTATTTAATAGTTTAACATCTTCTTTATTTAAAAATGTATTAATACCACTTTCTTGCTCATCACCTTTTAAAACCTCTATTGGAATTTTATTTGTAAGAATGCTTTTATATTTTTTTGTTAAAGGATTAAAATAATTGTATGTGATGGAGGGGATTTCAAACTTACCTTCATAACGTGGTATTAATAAATATTCAAAAATTTTCTTACCTGAAGTACGATTTTTTGCACTGAAGGTTTTATCAATTATTTTTGGATCATACACTTCAAAATCAGGAGGAAAAGCAATTTCAAATGGTTTTAACAAGCTTAAATTACCATTTCCAGAAATGATGACCTTAAAGTTAATAGCTTCATTAGCTTTGACTATTGAATTATTAACCTCAGTTTTTAGTTTAATATCTCCTACAGCTTCATAAAAATAATTTGGTTTTGGAATAGGAAGTTGTTCAACTTTAATATTAATGGGTTTAGAGCTAATTGTTTTTTCAATTGTTGAATACTGATTAAACATGCTAAATGGATCAAAAGGATCTCTTCTATTATTTCTATTCTGAACTCTTATTTGTGTTCTGATTTCCATTGGGTCAATAACTAAATCCCCTGACTTTTGTGCTGTAAGTAAAACTTTCTTTACAATAGCAACATTAAATGCTACTCCATTAATTATTTCTCTTTTAAATTTGCTATTTACTTCAATATTTTGAGTCCAGAAACCATTTAATGATGGATTGGTTAATAGTTCAGTAGACGCAAGATCTACCCTAGTATATAATTTGTATGTTACTAAGATTTGTTGTCCCTGATAAAGTTTCTTTTTGTTTGTTGTTGCTTTTATGTAAAGCTGAGTATCATTTAAATTCGGCTCTTTATTTTTGTTATTTTGACTCCTATTATTATTATTATTATTTTGGTTTTTAGCAACGTCTATATTTATAGGATTACTTTTATATGTATTTCCATTGACATTAACAGTTGCACTACCAATAATTATTTTACCTAATTTATTTGCGATTAGAACATAAGAATAAGTAGTATTTTTTTTACTCTGGCTTTTACCATTTACAAATGAATAAGAACTAGATGTTGAAGGGTTTGGTCCGCTTACAATTCTAAAATCTTTAAAATTAGGTCCTCTGAAATTTTCAGCATTCTCATCAATTGAAAACTTGACTAATATCTTTTCACCTAATAAGGCAGGGTTCTTATTAACTGTCACATTTAGTGATAAATCTTGAGCGCTCACTATCATGCAAATACTTAAAAATAATATGGATAGTTTCTTTTTCAACTTACCAATCTTTTAATACTTTAATTTTCTTTCCTTTGGTTTTCTTCTTTTGTAATTTTTCTTGCAATTCTTTTTCTTCCTGTTGGAGTGCCTCCAACATTTTTTCAGCTGTTTCTTTACTCATATCTTCTTTTTGTTCCTGTTGTTTCTCTTTATTCTGCTGATTTTTATTTTCTTCCTGCTTTTCTTGTTCTTGTTTTTTATTATCGTCTTTATTTTCTTCCTGCTTTTCTTGTTCCTGTTTTTTATTATCGTCTTTATTTTCTTCCTGCTTTTCTTGTTCCTGTTTTTTATTATCGTCTTTATTTTCTTCCTGCTTTTCTTTTTTTTGTAACATTTTTTGAGCTAATGCTAAATTATGTCTAGTATCTTCATCATAAGGGTTATTCCTTAATGCATCTTTATAAGCAGCAATGCTGTTTTCATATTGTTGTTGTTTAAAAAAAGAATTTCCTAAATTATGATAGATATGAGAGAGTTCTTTTTTGTTTTTCGTATTATCTTTTAATCCATCATATAAAGCAGATGATTCTTGGAATCGCTTTTGTTTATAGACAGCATTAGCTAGATTGTATGAAGCAGAAAAATATTTTTGATCTTTTTCTAATGATTTTCTGTATTTAGTTTCAGCATCATTAAATAAACTATCCTTATACATTCTATTACCGTCTCTCAAATGTGATTTTTTTGATTGCCCATTAGAATGAATTGGTAAAATAAAAACTAATATGAAAAGAAGAATTCTCATTTTAATAATTCCATTTATTTTTTCTGTTTAGCAAAATTAAATCAAAAAATACAAGTAGCAGTGCAATAAAGATAAAGAGTTGAAATCTATCCTTATAATCCGTAAAGACCATTGTGCCAATTTCTTTTTTCTCCATTTTATTTATTTCTAAAAAAAGTGTTGAAAGTCCAGCTTGCGTATTGTTTGCTCTTACATAAGTTCCATTACCATTAGAAGCAATCTCTTGAAGCATTTGTTCATTTAACTTACTAATAACGGTATTTCCTTCCTTATCTTTCCTATATCCTATATTATCACCATTTTGATTATAGATTGGTATTGGACCTCCTTTACTTAAACCCATTCCTAAAGTATGAATAAAAACACCTTGTTCTTTTGCTTCTTTAGCTTGTTGAATAGCGTCATCTTCATGATTTTCACCATCGGTAATAATAATAATGGCTTTATTTTGACCATTCTGCATATCAAAAGAATTCATGCTGAGTTTAATTGCTTTTCCTATTGCAGTTCCTTGTGATGGAATAATACTAGTGTTTACAGTAGCTAGAAAAAGTTTGGCAGCTGAATAGTCAGTTGTAATAGGCAATTGTACATATGCGTCTCCCGCAAAAACTATTAGCCCAATTCTATCTCCTTCTAATTTGTCAATTAACCTTGATATAGCTTGCCTTGCTCTTTCTAAACGATTAGGCTTTATATCTTCAGATAACATACTATTTGATAGATCTAACGCAATCATAAGGTCAACACCTTCTCTTTTTACCTCTTCCATTTTTGTACCTATTTGCGGATTAGCAATTCCTATAATCAATGCTGAAATATAAAATAGAAGTATAAAAAATTTTATGTTTTCTCTTGTTTTAGAGTAATTAGGAATTAAGTTTTCTATTGTGCTAAACTTTCCAAAACTTTCAAATGCTTTCTTTTTCCATTTATTATAATAAATAAAAAGAAGGATAAATCCAATTATTCCATAAAATAGATATAAAAATTCTATGTTTTCGTATTTTAACATTTAAGGAATAGATTTTAGAAAAGTACTTTTTAATACAAAAGAAATTGTTAATAGAATCAATGCAAAAAAAGCATAAGGAAGAAACTCTTCTTTTCTTTTATGGTATTCTGTTGTTTCTATTTCTGATTTTTCTAATTTATTTATATCCTCATAGATCTCTTTTAAAGATTTATTGTTGGTTGCTCTGAAATATTCACCATTAGTGATGGTAGCAATATCTTGCAAAGTTTCTTCATCTATTTGGACTTCTACATCCTGGTATTGAATACCAAAAGGTGTTTGAAAAGGATAAGGAGCATAACCTTCAGTTCCTACTCCAATTGTATAAACTCTTATTCCAAATTTTTGAGCAATTTCAGCAGCAGTTAGTGGAGCTAATAAACCTTGATTATTTACTCCATCGGTAAGCAATATAATTACTTTACTAATAGCCTTACTGTCTTTTAATCGGTTAACTCCAGTTGCTAATCCCATTCCGATAGCGGTACCATCTGAAATCATACCACTTTTCACATCTTTAAATAAATTAATTAACACATTATGGTCTGTTGTTAGTGGGCATTGAGTAAAGCTTTCGCCACTAAAAACAACTAGACCAATTCTATCATTTAATCTTTTTGAAATAAAATCAAGTGCAACATTCTTTGAAGCTTCTAAACGATTTGGTTTTAAATCTTCGGCTAACATACTTCCGGATATATCCATAGCCAATACAATATCAATACCTTCTGTAGTGCTGTCTTGCCAGCTAGAAGTAGACTGGGGCCTGGCTAGTGCTATGATTAGTAGAGAAGCAGCTAATATTTTTAGTATAAACGGAAGATGAATTAAATGATTTTTTATAGTTTTATTACTACTGATATTACTAGTATCAGAGAATAATACCCTTGATTGTATTTTTTTTCTTTGTAAAAAATACCAAAAACCAATTATTGGAATAAGTAATAAAAGCCAAAAATATTCAGGATTTACAAAACTAATATCAGTCATTTTTTTCATTTTTTTGCTTTGTATTATTTACAAAAATTACTGATTTTTCCATGCTTTGAATGTTTTCTGAATCAACAGGTATGCTTTTGGCAAACTTTGCTAGATCTGCTCTTTGTAATATGTTAGATAATATATTCAAGTCATTACTATTAAGGCCTTCATTTCTTAGGTTTTTAATGATATCAAATGTTGGTAGTTCCAATGCAAGTGTCTGAAATCTGTTTTCTAAATAGGTTCTTAATATTTCTGATATCTCCGAATGATATTGTTTAATCATTCCTTCTTGCCATAGTTTTTCTTTTTTTAATTTAGTTAAGCTATTTAAAGCAATTATATCAGCAGGAATAACTACTTTTTTCTTAATAGTTTTCTTTTTATCCATATTATTGAAGAAATATTTCTTAATAAGAAAATAGATTATTGTGAGAAGTAGTATTCCAAGCAATAAAGGCCAGATATCACTCCATCCATAAGGAGCTTTTAAATTTTCTTTAATGTCTTTTATTGTAAAATTTTCTTCAAGATCAATTGTATTCACATTCAACACAAAAACTTCTGTTTTTTTATTTTCATTAAAAATAATTGGATAGATATAATACACGCCACTATCCCAAGCAGTTATGATGAAATTTTGAGAAATCTGTAGTCTATTTTCAGTTTTAATACTATCGATATTACCTATTTCAATAATTTCAATTCCTTTTGATATAGTATCATTATAAGTAGGCCAGATCCCATGTTCATCAAGCTCAAATTCAGCAGTTATATTTAAGTAGATTTGCTCTCTAATTATAATAGAATTAGTATCTATCTTTATTTCTTGGCTAAAAAGTAGAGTATTACAAAAAAGGTAAATGGGGAATAGTAATCTTTTCATTATCTTCTACGCTCTCTTTGTTTAAAAAAATTAATTAGAGGTTTAATGTATGATTTTGATGTATTGATGCTTATATGATCTACTCCACATAATATAAGCTTTTTTTGAAGTGTATCTACTTTCTTTTTGTAGTTACTTGAAAATTGTAGTCTCGTTTTTTTAGATGAGCTATCTAACCACGAAGATGAACCGTTCTCAGCATCAACTATTTTTATTAAACCAATATTAGGTAAAAACTCTTCTCGTTTATCATAAATTCTAATAGCAACAATATCATGTTTTTTGTTTGCAATTTGTAAAGGTCTAGTAAAATCTTTATCAATAAAGTCAGACAGTATGAAGCATACACTTCTCTTTTTTATGACAGAAGAAAAATATTCCAAAGCTACTCCAATATCTGTTCTATTATTTAGAGGCTTAAAAGCAAGTAGTTACCTGATAATCCTTAAAATATGTGATTTTCCTTTTTTTGGAGGGATAAATTTCTCAATAATATCAGTAAAGAAAATTACACCTACTTTATCATTATTTTGAATAGCCGAGAAAGCAAGTATTGCTGAGAGTTCAGTGGCAATTTCTTTTTTTGTTTTTTCCTCTGTGCCAAATTTACCAGATTTACTGATGTCAATAAGAAGAATAACAGTCATTTCTCTTTCTTCTTTAAAAACCTTTACAAAAGGATTATTATAACGTGCAGTAACATTCCAATCAATAGTACGTACGTCATCACCTATTTTATATTCTCTTACTTCGGAAAAAGCCATACCCTTTCCCTTAAAAGCTGTATGGTATTCACCAGCAAAGATATGATTAGAGAGCCCCTTAGTTTTTATTTCTACTTTGCGGACTTTTTTTAATAATTCTGCTGTATTCATTATGGAATTTCTACTGCATTCAGAATATGATTTATTATATCTTCTGTGGTGATGTTTTCAGCTTCAGCCTCATAGGTTAGACCTATTCTATGACGAAGGATATCATGACATAGAGCTCTAACATCCTCAGGTATTACATAGCCCCTTCTTTTAATAAATGCATATGCTTTACTAGCTATTGCAAGATTAATAGTTGCTCTAGGTGAAGCACCAATACTTATGAAGTTTTTTATTTGATCAAGTTTATATCTTTCTGGATTTCTAGTTGCAAATACAATATCAATAATATATTGTTCAATTTTTTCATCCATATATACCTGCTTAACAATATTTCGAGCATTAATAATAGCCTCTTTACTAATTACTTTATTTGCTTTTGGAAAATTTTCTGCTAAATTGTTACGAACAATTATTTTTTCTTCATCTTTCTCTGGATAATCAATGATTACTTTTAACATAAATCTGTCTATTTGTGCTTCAGGAAGAGGGTATGTTCCTTCTTGTTCTACAGGGTTTTGTGTTGCCATAACAAGGAATGGCTCCTCTAATTTGTAAGTTTTACCACCTATTGTTACCTGTCTCTCTTGCATAGATTCTAGTAATGCCGATTGAACCTTTGCTGGAGCACGATTTATTTCGTCAGCTAAAATAAAGTTTGCGAAAATAGGTCCTTTTTTTACAGTAAACTTTTCATCTTTTGGACTATATATCTGTGTTCCAATTAGATCAGCTGGAAGTAAATCAGGAGTGAATTGTAATCGACTAAAGTCAGCATCTATTGTTTTTGCTAGTGTAGATATTGCTAGTGTTTTTGCCAGTCCGGGCACTCCTTCTAACAGAACATGTCCATTTGATAATAAAGCAACTAATAGTCGTTCACTCATATTTTTTTGCCCAACTATAACCTTGCTAATTTCAAGTTTAAGCATCTCAATAATAGCACTTTCTTTATTAATTTTCTCATTTAACTCCTTGATATCAGTTGATAATTGCTCTTCCATTTATTTTTAATTTAAGGGTTACAAATTTACTTTTTGTTCTAATAATTGCAAAGACTAACGAAAAATATTTTTTCATATTATTAAACTATAAATATTTTTTCTAAAATTAACTTTAATAATTTCTTTTAAAGAATATAATATTATTAGATTTTCTATAAATTTGAGAATTATCTATTGCAAATAAGTTTATAATCACACCATTTACATACTTCTTTATCACTTGTTTGAATAAAATCATTTGATATTATATTGTTTAGTATTTTATTAAGTTGATCTTCAAACCTTTTTATAACAATATCATTTATTACTAATATACTATGATTATTATTTTCTGATTCTTTCTTACGTAGAGTTATTAGGCCGTCTTCTAAATTTTTAAATGAATAGTTCCCAGCAACAAATCTTTGGTCTTTATATTTAGGATTGTTTTTTATGAACAAATAAGCATACATTAATAATTGAAATGATTTTTCTTTACTATTATTCTCAACTAATTCATCCCAATCAGAAAAATTAAGATCCTTATTTTTTACATTTCCTGTTTTATAATCAATAATTCTTAATGAATTACCGACTTTATCAACTCTATCTACTCTGCCAATAAGATTAAAAATAGTGTCATCCAATTTAATTTGATATTTAAGATCTTCTTCTAAAGCTTCTATCTTTATATATTCACCTACTTTTTGAGCTCTTGATACTTCTTCTTTTTCTTTCTGCAAAAAATTTTGAGTTAATTTTTTAGCGACTTGAATACTAAGAAAATTTTTACCCTTATCAATATCACTGTTCTTTAGCATATCTTTATATTCTAATTCAATTTGTTTTAGAATATTAGGTTTCCATTTGTTAATAAGAGCTTCAGATAGAACAATAGGCTTATATATTTTTTCTAATGAATTATGTATGGCAGTCCCTATATGGCTCTCATCTGCAAACTCATCTATTTCATCTTCTTTCTTAATATTTGCCAAATATTTATAATAGAATGCAACTTGACAATTCTTATATGAATTAAGAGCAGAAGGTGATACTCCTTTTTTAGCCCATTTTTCTATAGCGACTTTTAGTTCATTATTTTTTATACATATTTTATGATTATTTTTTTGTTTCAAATGTTGCCCTTTATATACAAGTTCTCTGATTGGACTTGCTTTAAATTCAGATAGTATCTGGTTTATATATCTACTTTTCTCTCCACTACTGAATCCTTCTGTTTCAGTATTATATATAAGATTTATATTTTCTGCTCTTTGAAGAACTCTATAGAAATGATATGAAAAAATAGCGTCACTTTCAGTATATGTAGATAAACGAAAATATTTTTTCAAATCATATGGGATTAATGAGGTCTTGCTTTTTCCCCTTGGTATAACTCCCTCATTTACTGATAATATGATTACATTCTTAAAATCAAGAGTTCTGCTTTCTAATATTCCCATTATTTGCACTCCATTAAGTGGTTCTCCTTCAAAAGGAATAATCTCATCACCAATAATTTGGAAAAGTATTTTTTGTACTGTTTTTAGTTGAATAGTTTGTTTTGATTCAACTAAAAGGCTATTAAGGGTATCAATACATTTTGAGAATGAATAAATAATTTCTTTCTCAATTATATCATTTCGAATTATCTCTTTTTCATATAATATCTCTAATATTTTTTTAAGAGTATTAGTAATGTCACTTGGATATTTCCATCTTTTAAATACAAATTGGATTTTCTTGTCTTTTATATTTTTCTCTATTAAGTTGTTATTAAGAAATATAATATTTTCTTTATTAATAAATTTTCTGAAATTTATAAGATTCTCTGTATTACAGATTCTTACAAAAAATGGATTCTCAATAAATTTAATTATATCCTTATAATAGAAATTATTGTTTTCAAATTTATTAGTATTCAAATGCATTTCTATTAGTACCTTAAAAAAAGTATATAATGGGGTATTGCTTAATTTACTACCCATTGTAACATTTATTTTCCGGATATTTTCAGGTAGGTAATTTAGAACAGGGTAGAGTAGCTTCTCATCAGATAGTATTATTGCTGTTTCATTATTTAATTCATCTTCAGGAAGATTATTTAGTATATCTCCTACTAGATTAGCTTGAGCAATATTTCTTGGACAACCAATAATATTAAATGTTGATTTTGGTTTAGAAAAGTAATCCCCTACTCCTTCAAAATTAATTTCTTGCCACATTGAACTCAATTTACGAAGAAACCCACCTGCTTCATGATAATCATTTTTGTAATAGAAATTATCAGCATCCCAGAATATTCTAGCAATATTTTCTTTTTTTAGATGATCAACTATTACCTCTTCAGATTTAGTTAGAGCATTTAGACCAACAAACCAAACCTTTTCCCAAGGAAGTTTTATCTTCTTTACTTCTTTTGCTGCTTTCCTAAAAGCCATCCCTTGATATGCATGATTATTTATTTCTAATTCTTTATTAAACTCAATATACCACTTCTTAATTCTATCATAGAAATCAACATAATTATTCTGGACGTCTGTTAAATTATCCTTACTTACACTCCAATCATTAACATCCCAACCTTCTAATTCTTTCACTTCTTTTAGGCTTCTAAATATAGCTTTTGTATCTACAAGATTTCTATCTATATCATTAAAGTCACTTAATAAGATATTACTCCAATTTAAAAAGTTATCAAAATTTTCTATCTTTTTTGGAGGGTGAGCTTTGTAGGATTTATAGAGTTGAAATTGTAATGAAATATTATCTATTACTTTCAAGCCAGAGAGGTGTTCTGCAAACTCTTCAACTGAAAAGAAAGTAGGGAGGAAGATAGGTTTTTTTATTTTCTTTGACAGATAATCTTTCAAGAAAATAATTGCTCTTTTATTCGGAAGAACTATTGCAAGGCTCCCCATATCTTTCGGAAACTTTTTTAGTAATCTTTCTGCAATGTTATTTAGGAAGGGTGACATTATTTTATTATTTCTTTAGTATAGATTAATTCTGTTTTAATTACATTATAACCCATAACTTTCAAAGTATCTGCGTAATTACTAATTTGTTTTTTATCTTCTTCTTTCTTTTCTCCTGTTTTATAGTCAATCAATATTATGTCATTATTTTTATAAATTAGTTTGTCAGGTATATAAGTCTTGCCAGAAGTAAGTAGAATTTCTTTTTCATTCTTAACTTCCCAATCTGTATTGATATATTTTGAAATTCTATTATTATTTATTAGTATTGGGAGTTGTTCTTTTAGTTTCTCATATTGAGCTTTATCACAGTCTTTATTTTTTAGAAATGTTTCAGTGACTTTATTAATATCCTCTTTGCAATCTATTTTAGATAGTGCTAAATGTAGGATTTTACCCCATTCAATATCTCTACTATGTTTGCTGATTTTATATTTTCTAGAATTTGTTTTTTTTGATGAGTTTTTTTCTTTCCAATTATTTTTTATCTGTCCATCTATAGTATAGTCTTCGTATTTTTTTTCTCCTTTTGTTTTCTTCTTTCTTGTTGGATTTCCAAGTGTAATTGGATATGATTTACTAAAATTATATAGAAAACTATTTAGATATCCTTTCTTCTCAAATTTAGTATCGATATTTTTTGGGAAATTCTTACAGAATAGATATAACCTATCTTTAGGTCTTGTCATAGCTACATATAATTTATTTAAATTATCTAATAGCAAAAGTTCTTTCTCATTAATATAATCATTAGTAAAATATGATATCTTTAAGCTTGTTGAGCTATTAATTAAGGCTTGTTCTAATTTTTCAAAATATTCTCCTGTATTTACCCAGATTTTATTTTTCTTTGAATTGTCTTCCCAATTAAATGGTATCATAACAATATTGAAGGCTAATCCTTTAGCTTTATGTATTGTCATTATTTGGACAGCATCTATTTCATCTGGCTGAACTATTGACTCTTTCTTTTTAGCATCCTCCCACCATATTAGAAATTCTGTTATACTATTATTATTTTTTTCTGAATATTCTAATATCATATCGAGATAGAATTGAATGTAGATGTCATATTCTATGTCTAGATCATATATAAGACACTCTGTTAGTTCATATAGAGATAAAGCAGTTAGTTTTTTAATATCTAATAATAATCCTGCTTTTTTAATGACTTGGTTAAAAGATATTGTATTTTTTAATGCTATATTTAGTTTGTGTAACGATTCTTTTACTAATTTTTTTCTATGTATATATTCTATAATTGCAGCTTTAGCAATATTATTTTCATTATCTTGTAGATAGTGCATACATGAGATAAGCATTTTGACTTCTTGAGATGTGTCTAATAATAGACCCTCATTTGAGACTATATCTATATTATTTTTAATTAGAAATTCAGCAGCTAATGTCACTCTCTTCTTACTATTACATAGGATAGCAATATCTTTTAGACAATAATTATCCATTGTAGTAACTTTTTTGATCTCATCTAGCATTCTATTTAATATTTCATCTTTATAATCTTTTTCAGAGTCACTAAAGAGTTCTAAATGAACATACCCACCATTTTTAGCTAAACTATAATCTTGCTCCTGAGATTTATAAATATCTTTTAAATGATCAGGTAGTATTTTTTTTTGTTTATTAAAGAATATGTTATTAAATTTTATGATTTCTTTTCTACTTCGGAAATTATTTTTTAGATGTTTCTTTCTTAAATGTGTTTTTAATTTATTTTCCCAATTTTTTCGATATTTAAGTTTATCACCTTTGAAAATTGTTGGTAATTTTAGGAATTGTTCTACTTCTCCAGATCTCCATCTATAAATAGATTGTTTTCCATCTCCTACTATTAAGCTTTTTCCATAATCAATTGAATCTGTAATTAGTGGTAGTATATTTTGCCATTGTAATAAGGAAGTATCTTGAAATTCATCTATTAAGAAATGATTATATCGTTCACCAATACGCTCATAGATAAAAGAAGATGGTTGCTCAACTACAATATTATGGATATGTTTATTTAGTGATGATATATGCTGAATATTATTATCGTTATTATATTCCTTAATACCATCGAGTATTTCATTAAAGAGTCCAATTGAATAGATATTATTTAGAACTGCTTTATTAGATATATAGGGTTTTAATAAGCAAATTAATTGATCGTACATAAATTGTAATGTATTTATGTTAGAATCTATTTGTTCTTTAATTTCATTAGGCTTTCCTTGTGAGTACCATTCTTCATTTTGAATATATCTTTGTAATGTTTCTGATGGTATCCATTTCTTATAATCTTTATGTAATAGATTTACTTTAAAATGCTTATAGAATATACCCCTTTTAAAATGTAATTTTGTTAAACCATTTATTTCAAAAAATTCTTTAGCATTAGTTGACAATAGTTGTATATTTTTCTCTATCTCTTTTTGCTTTTCTCTTAATTTTTTTTGCAATTTAAGACATTGTTTTATACTAATATTTTTGTTTTCAATCTGATTTATTACATCTTCCTTAAAGATTTGCTGTGAGAACTCTTCTAAATCATTTTCAATATTACTGCTTCTTCCATCTTCTATCTTCTGTAAAGCAAAATTAATAATAGCTTCTGTGAGTTCATTACCTCCTTTTTTTATTCTTGCTAAAAGAATTGCAATTACAGGTTGGATTATTTTCATATTATCCATTACTAATTCAAAATTTTGCGACACTCCAATATCAGATGAGAATGACCGTACAATCTTATAAGTAAATTTGTCTATAGTTGAAATACTTAGATCAGAATAATTATGTAAAATATGTTTGTAGATAATAGCTGATCGAATAAAGATTGTTTCTTTATCTAAATTTGTTTCCTTTATTATCCAGTCTAAAATCCTCTCTTTATCACTTTTTATTGACAATTCTTTGAAATAAAGAAGTACCCTTTCCTTCATTTCTGTAGCAGCCTTATTTGTGAAAGTTATTGCGAGTATTCTTCGATAATAGTTATTAAATCCAAATTCATTCCCTTTAAGCGATAGTGCCACAAAACTAAGCGCTAAGGTGTATGTTTTACCAGAACCAGCAGATGAGCGATAAATAGTAAAATTATTACTTTTCAATTGTACTTTTTAAAAATTCTAATTTATAAAAAAATAAGTAGAGCAGTAATATTGTAGCTAAAATATTTTTAACAGAAAATCTGACTATCTAACAAGAAATATATGACCTTGTTCTTGATGTTTCCAGCCTTGAATATCTTGAAATTTCATTTGATATATATAGGTTCCTGCAGGTAATTCTTTCCCTGAATCTTTATGTTTCCCATCCCAAGCTTTGGTGTCTAAATCGCATAGCATCTGATTAATATTATTTGAGACAAATACTAGATTACTATTTCTATCATATATATTTATTGAGAATGTTTCAATCCTAATACCATTATAACTTAAGCAGAACTTGTCGTTTATTCCATCTAAATCAGGTGTAAAACTATTTGGTAGATAAATCCAAAATTCATTCTGAACCCATAATTGATTAAAGGTCGTATCTGCACATCCATTGTCATCATTAATTATCATTGTTATCTGATAGATGCCGGCTGAATCTGGGAAAGTATGATATACCTTTGAAACCATACTATCTACATGGTTATCATTAAAATTCCAATACCAGTCTGTGATATTACCAATTGATTTATCAATAAATAGTGCAGTTGGGTAATTTATAGTAACTGTGTCAGGAATTATATCAAAGGAAGCTACAGGTGGTTCATAGACAATAATATTTGCAGTTCCTGCTACTGTACCAAATCCAGTAGTATCAGATATACTAGTAAGGCTGTAGGTCCCTTCAATTCTAGTATTTATTATATAAGGATTTGAGTTAGTAGTTATAATGGGTTGATCTACACCATCAATTGAATAGATAAAATCATAAGGTGCACCTCCTACAAACTCAATTGTAATTTGAGCGCTATTATTTTCGTTAGAACAAATACTATCATTTCCATAAATATATGCAGAAACTGGTGGTATTGCATTGATAGAAAGAATAATAGTATCATTATCATTTGCCATAAAGTTACTTGGATTTGAAGTATTAGTATTAAGTATATTATTTTGTGAATTCCAATTACCAAAATACCAACCCGCACTAATATTCGCTGATAAGCTTACTACATCTCCATATAGATATTCTTCAGTATATGGGAATATAGTGATATTATTTCCATTAATATTCATTGTTGCACTTCCTGTGGGAGTTACATCATATAATATACGTACCGCATATTTTTTATCTATTATTGAATCAGTAAAAATAGTATCACAACCATCAACATAAAAACTATTAATAATCAGAGTACCTGTATCAATTGGATTATATACAATACTATCAACATAAACTGTATTATAAATGTTATTTGTAGTAAAACTTTTAGGTGTTACGCTCATTTTCCATACAAATATATCTTTCTTTCTTCCTGATGCATTTAGTATATTCCCATCAAAGTTTGCTAGATCTTCAAAAAATCCGATTGCATAAGCATTTCCAAATCCATCTGGACAGATATCATTAGTTCTATCATCATCATCTGTATCGCAACCTGCCATCTTTGCCCATACCCAATCACCAGTATTTGTTGATCCATCTAATTGAGCTACCCATGCAGAAGCGCTTGTGTCACCAGGTATTTGTGGAGGGACAACTAGCCCACTTGAGAAAGTAGCTTCTCCTTTCATTGTTCCTCCAAGAAAAACTTGTTTGTTGGCATCTACTGACATCTGGTATGGTTTATCAGTCCCAGAACTTCTTGCTCTTTTAGCCCATTTCCATTGTCCTTGATTATTCATTTTAGCTACAAATACATCTCTTTTTTGTTTATGGCTTAGAGTATCAGTTCCATTTGAGGCATTTGCACCTTGAAATACCATAGGATTTCGATATTCACCAGTAATATAGATATCATCACATATATCTATAGCAATACCATTTGCTCTATCTGTTTTATTACTACCAACTCCTTTTGCCCATAACCAGTTCCCATTCTTATCCATCTTAAATATGAAAGCATCCCATTCTCCATTAGATGTAATAGTAAATGGGCCATATGAACCTGTATTTTGGAAACCACCTACAACATAAATATTAGAGAAATTATCAATCGCTAATCTATTATCTCTTGACCCTCTCTGATCCTTAATTCCATCAAATTTATCTACCCACAACCAATTACCATTCTGATCTAACTTCCCAATATATCCCATCGGTTGACAATCTACATCCCAATCTGGATTAGTTATTGTAAATCCATCAAAATCAGCGTCATATCCAGAGAAAAAACCTGTAACATAAATAAATCCATCAGCATCAACTTCTACATCATATGAATGGTCATCAGCATCATAAATTGGGTAAGGGCAACCTCCTGAAGTATTATCACCTCCGAATCCAATAACCCATACAGGGTTACCATTTTTATCTATCTTAGCTAGTAGAGAGTTATCATGATCGTTACGTTGATTATTTGGTACACTTAATGACCCTAAATTATAAGAGCTCCAAAAAGTTCCAGTAATAAAAACATCACCACCAGGTGTAACATGCATTCCTAGTGCTCTATCATCACAACAACTTCCAGCTAGGTTACCACCAGCTATTGCCCAAAGAACATTACCAGTAGAATCCATCTTAAAAACAAAATTTTCTTTATTATTTCCCCATGTACTTAATGGAGAGTTTGTAAGAGTTATGCTTCCAAAAGTAGCCTCATTATTGAACCAGCCACTACAATAGATATAGCCTAAAGAATCTGTTCCAATTGAAATACCTTTATCTGAGTCGGGTCCTCCAAAAGACAATGCCCAATCTGTAGTTTGAGAACTAGAAAACAGTGGGATAAAAAATAGTAGAAATAGAATCTTTTGCATTTATTGTTTTTATAGTTATATCTATTAAATAAATATAGTAAGAGATAGTATCTTTATTATGATGCAAATTTAAAAATAAATCTAATAAGAAATAAATACTTATTGCTTATGTGTTTAATCTTCTAAAAATTGTTGAGTTGAATACATTTTATAATATATACCTTCTAAACTCATAAGATAGTCATGAGACCCTTCTTCTATAATATTTCCATCTCTAAAAAGTAATATTTTATCAGCGTTTCTTATAGTTGATAGACGATGAGCGATTATAATTAATGTTCTGTTATGTGTTATCTTTTCTAAAACACTCTGTAATAGTTGTTCAGTTTCAGTATCTATAGAGGATGTTGCCTCATCAAGTATAATGATTCTAGGATTTCTTACATATACTCTTAAAAAAGCTATCAGTTGTCTCTGACCTGTTGAGAGTGTTACACCTCTTTCACCAACAATATAATTATATTTTCCAGGTAATGAATCTATGAGGTCATGTACACCTATTTCTTTCGCAGCTTTTATAACATCAGCTACAATTATTTTATCATCAAATAGTGTTATATTATTAAGTATACTGTCTGAAAATAGAAAAACTTCTTGCTGAACATATGCAATATGCTTTCTTAAAGACTCAAGTTTAATATCATGAATTGATTTGTCATCTATTTCTATTTTTCCTTTTTGAATATCATAGAAACGATTTAGTACATTAGTTACTGAAGTTTTGCCCGCACCAGTTTCACCAACTAGTGCAAGTGTTTGCCCTGCTTTAATATTAAATGATATTCCTTTTAAGACCCATTCTTTATTATTGTATGCAAAGAAAACATCGTTAAAACTTATTTTACCTTTGATATTTTCTAATAGAATATCACTATTATTTTGAATTTTCTGTTTAGTATCTAGTATTTTAAAAACTCTTTCTGAACCAACAATTCCCATTTGTAATATATTGAATCTATCAGCTAACTGTCGTATTGGCCGGAAAAGCATATGTATATATAATATAAATGCTATTAACTCCCCAAATGTTATATTTTGTCCAGTCAATATAGAGTTGCCACCCCACCATATTATTAGTCCTATTGAGCATGCTGATAGTATTTCAACAATTGGAAAGAAAATAGAATAATAAAGGATAGATCTAATATGAGCATCCTGATGCTCTTTGTTTAACTTTTTAAATTTATTGGATTCAGATTTCTCTCTTACAAAAATTTGGACAATATTCATTCCTACAATATGTTCTTGAATAAAAGCATTCATTATAGAGACTTGATTTCGAACTTGCTGAAAAGCAGATTTTATAGATCTTTTAAACCATGATGTAGCTATTAAAAGAACAGGAATAGAGACAAGAGATACAAATGTTAATTTAATGTCAGTATAGAACATAACAACTATCACTACAAATATTTTAAGTAGTTCAGCAATTATAATTAGTAAGCCATCTGAAAAAATTGCTGCTATAGTCTCAATATCTGCTATTGTACGTGTGACTAAAGTTCCTATTGCATTTTTATCAAAGAATTTCTGTTTTAGACTAATGATATGGTTATATATTTTACTTCTTATGTTTTGAACAACATGCTGTCCAATCCAAGCAGCAAAATAGATATAATAGAACTGAACAATAGATTCAACAGCTAATACAACAATCATTAGTATAGTTATATTTGTAAGAAGGACTATATTAGGATTGATAATGTAATTGTCTAAAGCATAATTTATCAGTAATGGTCTTAGTGGAGCAAGAAATGCTAGAAGAATAGCGAAAGCTGCTGTAATATACATTTTTGAACTATATGGTTCTGCAAATCGTAATACTCTTCTTAAGAGTTGATAATCTAAAATTTCTCCTGTTTTTGACATGAGCTATTGTTTATCTATTAATTATATTTATTAATCATATTATACTTTTAGGGTACTCAATATCTACAAGAAATAGGGCATGTGCTGGTAAAGAAGCTCCTGCTTTACACCTATCTTTTTTCTCAATTATTTGTTTAATACCAATTGGTTCTATTTTATGTTCACCAACCTTTATGAGTGTACCTACAATAGCTCGAACCATATTACGTAAAAATCTATTTGCCTTAATAGTAAATAAGAGATATTCATTCTCTTGCTTAAAATTTATAGATATTATCTCACAATTATTTGTATGAGTTTGTGTATTTAATTTAGAGAAAGAAGTAAAATCTTGTTTTCCTAACAAGTACTTACAGGCACTATTCATAGCCTTAATATCTAATTCTTTAAAATGTAGGTATATATTTTGGTTAAATAGGTTCCTCTTATTTGAAATATAGTATTTGTATGTTCTGTTTAGAGCATCAAAACGAGAATGCGCATTATCTTTTACTTTATAGATTTTATTAATCATTATATTATTTGGTAAAAATCCATTTAGTTTCTTTATTATATTGCCAATATCAAAATTATTCTCATAATCAAAGTGTGCACACATCTTTTCTGCATGAACTCCTGTATCTGTTCTTCCTGCACCAACTACTAAAATTTTCTTTTTAAGGATTGTTGATAGAGCTAGATTTATTTCTTCTTGGATAGTTCTTGTATTTGGTTGAATTTGCCAACCATGGAATGTACTACCGTTATAAGATAATTCTATGAAATATCGCATTATGCAAAGATAGAAATAGTTCTAATTTATGGTCTAGATTTTTTACTCAATCCAATCTGCAATAAAGATGTTAGTTGATCTAGTATTACCATTATTTCTATTTGAAGAAAAAACTAATTTATCTCCTTTATGAGAAAACATTGGGAATGCATCAAAAGTTCCATCGTAGGTAATTTGTTGTAAATCACTACCATCTATATTAATCATATACAAATTAAAAGGGAACCCTCTTTCTGATTTATGATTAGAAGAGAATATCACTTTATCTCCAGAAGGATGAAAGAAAGGAGCCCAATTTGCTTTTCCAAGTTCAGTGATTTGTTTAAGGTTAGATCCATCAATATTACATATATAAAGCTCCATCTCTGTAGGTTTTACAACGCCTTCAGCTAGAAGTTCTTTATATTCATTAATCTCTTTATCTGTTTGTGGTCTAGATGATCTGAAAATTAGTTTTGTTCCATCAGGAGAAAAAAATGCTCCACCATCATATCCTAGCTCAAATGTTATTTGATTTATATTACTTCCATCTATATTCATGGTATATAATTCTAAATCTCCTGATCTATCTGATGTAAATACAATTTTATCTCCTTTTGGAGA
>MDTG01233379.1_pt1 | contig 28185 bp, 28 predicted proteins | sample 811421 | NCBI WGS metagenome assembly MDTG01 (sample SAMN05326645, study PRJNA326480) | marine metagenome | isolation source: seawater | place: Pacific Ocean: South East | collected 2011
AGCAATGATTACTGATAAGCCAGAAGAAAAATCTGCTCCTGCAATGCCTGATATGGGTGGCATGGGAGGCATGGGTGGCGGCATGCCGGGCATGATGTAATAAACACATTAAATAAAAAAATTATAAAAAAATAAATGCCGGATACTCCGGCATTTATTAAAAACCTTAATTTAAGCCCATATACTTAAAAAATCAGAATTTTAGTAACTTATAATTATTTTATTAATATAAAAAAACAGTTTCAGATAAAAATAAAATCTATTAATTAGTATTGTATTAAATTAAAGATGATATTTTAATTATGAAAAATTTCACTATTACTTATTTTAAAGATCCATTAAATATTATTAATTACCTATTTATTCTAATTCCTATAACTCTAATGTTTGGAAATGGTGCTATACCAGATATTTTTTTATCAATTATTTCTTTAATCTTTTTAATATATTCAATAAAAAAAAAAATTAATCAATTACTATAAAAATACCTTCGTTTATTTCCTAGTTTTTTTTTGTTTGTATGGTGTTTTTAGATCAATATTTTCTGAGTATCCAATCTTTTCACTTAGTGAAGAAGGCACTTTATTTTACTTTAGGTATATATTTTATTTATTAGCAGTAATATTTATTCTAATGAATAATAAAAAAACCTTCGAAAAATTTTTACTCATAATTTTTTTATGCATAGTTTTTTTTATAATAGACGGATCAATACAATTTGTATTAGGTAAAAATATTTTCCTTATTGAAGCTTTTAGCGAATATAGGGTCTCAAGCTTAATGGGAACTGAACCCAAGTTGGGAAGTTACATTTTTTATACTGCGCCAATTGTAATTATTTTTTTTGATAAAATATTTAAAACTAATAATAAATTTTTTGATAGTTACCTTATATTATTTATTGGCCTAACTTTTTTAATTATAATTTTTTCTGGAGATAGAGCGCCTCTATTAAGATATTTTATTTTTCTGAGTGGATTTATATTTTTATCACTAATTCAAAAGAATTTTAAATTAGTTGCCCCTTGTCTTATCTCGTTGTTATTATTTAGTTCAGTTGCTCTAATTAACGAAAATGTTAAAACTAGAATTATAGATTTAACATTAAAGCAAATTTCAAAAACTGAACCAAAATATATGCCATATTCAATTAATTACGAAGAGCACTATAAAACTTCATTTAATATTATCAAAGATCACACCCTTTTTGGAATAGGTCCTAAAAATTTTGCAAATTATTGTGGAATTGAAAAATATAATTCATCTGAATTAGCTTGTGCTACTAGCCCACATAATTACTATGTTCAAGTTTTTCTTGAGTTGGGTTTATTTGGTTTTTTATTTTTATTTGGATTTTATATGAGCATTATCAAAAATTTATTTTTATCTATTTTTCATAATTTAAGATCATTGCTTTACAATGACAAATTTATTACTAAAAAAGTTTTGATAAACTATTATCTTTTCATATTATTGTTTCCTATCATTCCCAATATGAGTTTTTATAATAATTGGGCGAATGTTTTTTTAATAACAATCATAGGAATTTACATCCAAACAAACTATAATTTTAAATTTAAAAATGCATAGTTTAATTGAGCATTTGACAGTTTATTTTAATTTTTCATTAAAGAACGGAATAGGGAATTTTACAATTTTTGAAATTATAATCACATTATTTTTAATTATATTTACTATTAGCATTAGATCATTTTTTGCTAAATTTCTTATAAAAAGATTAGATTACCTCGTAAAAAAAATATCCAATAATACTAATAATTTAGTTTTTGACAATTTAGAAGGTCCTATAAAAATTATTCCTTATATATTCATTTTAATTTACTTGAATTTATTTTTAGATTTAAAATCAGGATATTTATTTTATATAAACAAACTAAACCAAACTCTATTATCTGTTTTTATTTTTTGGACTTTATATGCATTATTTACAATTTATTCAAAATCATTTGATAAATTAGAAAAAATTTTTTCTAGAGGTTTAGTTAACTGGGTCATAAGTGGATCAAAATTTTTAATCATTTTTTTGGGAATTGTAGCTGTTTTAGAGCTATGGGGAATACGAATTGGACCTGTAATAGCTGGACTAGGACTCTTCGGTGTTGCGGTTGCTCTTGGTGCTCAAGACTTATTTAAAAATCTAATTTCAGGAATTTTGATTATTTTTGAAAAAAAATTCCAAATATACGATGTAGTTAATATAGAAAAATATGGCGATGGAGTAATTGAAAAGATTGGTTTTAGGTCAACAACAATTAGAAAATTTGACTCCACTCCAATTATTATTCCAAATTATATTTTAGCAGAAAATGCAGTATCGAATTATTCCAATAGAAAATATAGAAGAATAAATTGGATTATAGGCTTAGAGTATTCTTCAACAATAGATAAACTTAAGAATATTATTAAGGAGATAGATGAATATATTAAAAATGACAGTGAAATGTTCATAGTCAATAATGATTACAACTGTTACGTCAGACTTGAAAAATTTAATGACAGCTCAATAGATATACTGATCAGCTGTTTTACTAATACTACGGAATGGAATGATTATCTAAAAATTAGAGAATCTCTTGCATTTAGTATTAAATCAATAATTGAAAAAAATAATCTAAATTTTGCATTTCCCTCTCACAGCATCTATATTGAAAAAAATGACTCATAAATATTTGATTTGTGGAGCAGGTGGCTTTATTGGCGGGCATTTAGCAAAGAGATTAATTGATCAAAAAAATGATGTTACTTGTGTCGACATTAAACCTCTTGAATTATGGTTTCAGAAACATGACGAGGCTAAGAATATTTCATTAGATTTAAGAAATTATGAAAATTGCAAAAAAGCTGTTGAAGGGCATCATTATGTAATCAACATGGCATGTAACATGGGAGGAATTGGTTTTATTGAATGGAATAAGGCAGACTGTATGGTTTCAGTTTTAATAAATACCCACTTGCTTTTGGCATGTAAAGAACATTCCGTAAAAAAATATTTTTTCTCATCATCGGCTTGCGCTTATAACAAAGATTTACAACAAAAGTCTTTTATTGACGGACTTAAAGAGGATGATGCTTATCCAGCTAATCCTGAGGATGGCTATGGTTGGGAAAAACTATTTAGTGAAAGAATGTGCAGGCATTTTTTAGAGGATTATGGTTTGGATGTAAAAGTAGCTAGATATCATAATATTTTTGGACCATTAGGAACTTATGATGGGGGCAGGGAAAAGTCTCCTGCAGCTTTATGCAGAAAAATTGCATATGCAAAATTAAATAATCTAAATTCAATAGAAGTTTGGGGAGATGGTCAACAAACAAGGTCATATCTTTACATTTCAGATTGTATAGATGCAACAATGCATCTTTTTAATTCGAGCTTTCATGGTCCTTTAAATATAGGAAGTGAAGAGCAGGTTTCTATAAATCAAATGATTGAGATAATAGAAAATTTGGCAGATTTTAATGTACAAAAAAAATATAATTTAAATATGCCCGTAGGTGTTAAGGGCCGATCAAGCAATAATGATGAAATTAAAAAATTATTAGGGTGGGAACCTAAAATTACTTTAAATCAAGGCTTAAAAGAAACTTATAGCTGGATAGAACAAATGGTTAATTTTAATAAAAATAATTTAAATATTTATACGAAACAATAATTTGAATTTTCTTAATGCTGACCAAATAGAATCTCGAGATATATACTCTGAAGTATGTGTTATAGGCTCCGGTCCAGCTGGAGGAGTTTTAGCCTCAAAACTATCTCAAAAAAAAATAGATACATTATTAATTGAGGCTGGCAGTTTGAATGAAAATTATAATTCTAACCCAATAAATAAATTTAATGGTTCCAGTAGTATTAAATTAAATCATATAGCATTTGATAGTAAATTTGGAGGATCTTCAAATTTATGGGCTGGAAGATCTACCCCATTAGAAGATATAGATTTTAAAAATAGAAATTGGATTCCTAATAGTGGATGGCCACTACAATGTAATTCATTAAAATTTTATTATAGGAATGCATCAAATATCATCAATCTTCCTAGTTATGATAATTTTTACAATAAGTATAATATTTTTTCAATAATCAAAGAAAATGAGTCATTAAAAAAAGATAAACATTTTGATTTTAAATGTATGCAATGGGCAAATACCCCATTTAAGGTCTCAGATTACATTAACAATAATAATTCTAAAAATTTAAGAATTTTATTAAATGCACCAGTAAGTAAACTCATTGAAAAAAATCACAATGATCAAGTTGATTATGCTTTAATAATTACTCCTAATGATAAAAAAATTAAAGTTTATTCTAAATTCTTTGTTGTTGCTGCCGGAGGAATAGAAACCACAAGGTTGTTATTTAATTCTGATAAAAAAAATTCTTATGGAATTGGAAATCATTTTGATATCTTAGGAAGATATTTTTCAACTCATCCAAAAGCTGACCTTGCTATTCTTAAATTTAATAAAAGTTTTGTTATCAACCCACCTATATTTAAAGATTTAATATTAAATAATGGAAGGTTGAGATATGGAATTGGTTTAAATGATTATTATCAAGAAAAATATCGATTACTAAATCATTTAATTCATTTGTCGCCAATTTATGATTTTAAGTCTAATTATATTTATGAAATTATATTTAGGAAAATTAACCATCATAATAAACTGTTAGATAGAGATAAGTTTGTTAATAATTTTTTTCACGGTTTTAAAAGTATATCTGAAGAGTTAATTAATAGGATATTTAAAAGAAAATCATTAGTTAATAAATTTATTTGTAGAGGTTTTTTAGATCAATTTCCTAACAGCGAAAATAGGATTTACAGATCAAATAAAAAAGATTTCCTAAATAATAATTTGATAAATATTAATTGGAATTTTAGCCAAAAAGATAGAAATTCCGTTATTTCATTCTTTAATCATTTAGATTATTTATTTAATAAAAAAAATATAGGTAAATTCTTTTATTCAAATTTAGAAAAATATGAAAATTGGCCATTGGTCAATATACATTCACATTTTATGGGTTCTACTAGAATGGGAATTAATCCAAATACTTCATATACAGATCTTAATTGTAAAGTTCACAATGTAGATAATTTATATATTTGTGGCCCATCTGTTTTCCCTACTTTTGGTTTTGCCAATCCATTTCTCACAATAATTGCATTATCTCTTCGATTGAATGACCACCTTCAAAAAAAATTTAATCAAAGATAAAAATTTATATTTTTAAATTGATAGATTCACTTATAATTAATTAATGTTACAACCTTTTAAAAAAATCAAAGATTTTAATTCGGTTAAATTTTTTTCAAGAGATTTACCAAAACATTCATCGTATATTTATAAATTATTTTCAACAATTTATTTTAATGAACAAAAGAAAAGAAAAAAAATTAGTTTTAATGTTGACTCGCTTATAACTAAAGAATTAGTTAATTTAGGCTGTGCCCAAATTTCCGAAAATATAAAAAATCAAATAATATCTCTAAACTTAATGAATGACTTTAATAGTATTGATTGGCATGGGGATGAAAAAGTAATTAGAAAAAAAAACTGGATGTATTATTATCAACCTAACCTATCATATCCTCTTGCAAAAGTTTTAATAAATATCGCAAAAGAATTATCAGGTTACTTAGATGGTATGCCAATTTTGAGATCTTGTTTTTTTTGGTATTCTTTTAATAATTCTAATACTACCCAAAGAAAAAAATTTAGCGGAAGTCAATTGTTACATAGAGATAATAATGACTGGAGACAAATAAGACTTTTCTTTGCTCTTGATGATGTGAACCAATCTAATGGGGCTCTAGAGTATTTGGACTCAAAAGTAAGTGAAAAGGCATTTGAATATTTTAATAATAAATTTTACAAATATAAAAGAAATTTAAAAATTCCTGATGAAAATATTAAAATTTTTGAGAAAAGTTTAATTCAAAACAATATAAAAAAAAATAACGGATTTTATATAGATACAGGTAATTGTTATCACAGAGGCAGTAGAGTAGTTAATGGAACAAGGAAAATGTTTGTAGTTCAATTTATGACTCCTTTTCACATAGATAGAAAAATATTTAAAATTAAAAATTTTAATAAAAAACTATATGAAAAAGATGATGGCATTGGATATTATTGTCTAGGTGATGTTTTTGATAAATAATCTCCTTTGTGAATATTTTTAATTAATTTAAGTTTTGAATTTGGAGTTAAATTAATTAAATCAACTCCTCTTTTTTTTGCTACGTTGTAGACATACTCGTAGAAAGAATTTATATAATCTAATTTTTGTTTATCAATACTTGCTGACTTAATTTTTCGACCTTCATAGTTAAAAAAATAATTGTCTTGTTCAAATTCAGAGTAATCAAAATGATCAATGCCAAATAAATAAATTTTTTTATAATTACAATTCAAAATACAAAATAAAATTAAAAATGGGATAGAATTCCCAGTATATATATTCTTTAAATTAATATCATTTATATTTTTATTATATTCCTTTTTGTAAGGTTGAGTATTTAAGATAATTAAGTTTTTTTTAAGCAATTGTCTAAAATTTAGTAAATAAGCATTTTTTGATGCAAATATAAAGTATTCAGAATTTATTTTACAAATATTATTAATGTTTTTTGTATAATCACGGTCAATAAATGAATAAAATTTAAATCTAATATTTTTATATGCATCATGCATAAAAACATAATTACAACTAATTATATCTTTATTGATAATAAATTGATCATGTAATTTATATAAATCTAATGATGGGCCACTTCCTATCAAAATACATTCAGAATTTTTAATTTTTATTTTGGAATTTACTTTCAATTTAATCAAAATTTTTTTAAAATTTTCTATATAAACACTCATTTTAAATTATTTATTTTAATTAAATTAAAAATTCTACACTCAAAGTTTTTTAAACAAATTGATATATCTCTATTATGTTTGTAATAATCATTTCTAAATTTCATAAGAGAATAGATTGATAATATTTCAATAATATATTCTGTATTATCTAATTTATTGTAGATAAAATTTATATCTTCATTAGGATTAGAATTCTTCCTATGAATATTACAAAAAAAGTTACATAGATCCCAAATAATAGAACCCTCATTTGATAAATTTTCAAAATCAATAATCCAATAATATCTTGAATTATCAATTAAAATATTACCTGGATGAAAGTCTCCATGCATACCAGTATTAGGAAATTGAAATTTATTTAATTTTTGATTTAAAAAACTAATAATTAGCGGATCAATTTTATCTAAATTTATAAAACTTAATATTTTTATCCAAGATACATAATTATTTTCAAAGTAAGACTTAAAATTATAAATTTTAAAAGCATTCTCAAAAAATAAAATTGCATCTTTTTTATTAATATGAGTAACATTTTTAATCCTTTGAGTAATTTCTACAGACAAATTAAAAAAAGAAAAATAAAAATAACATTTGGGTATATTGCCTAATCTAGAATAATAAGCAGAGATATTTATATAATCACTGATATAATTACACTTATTTTTTTTTACTGTGGGAAATTTAATCATATAATTTTTAATAAAAAAAAAATTTTTCATTATTCTATTAAAACCCCTCTCTTAATTTTAAATAAATTATTTTATTGATCTTTTTTATATTACTATGGAATAGATAAGAGCTATTAATTGAAAATGTTTTATTATTAAAATACAAATTTAAATAAAATTTCAAAATTTTTTGTTTCAATTCTAAAGTATCAATATTTTCTTTTGGTCTAAGTTTAATTGCTTTTTTTGTATTAATATAATTAAAAAGAATTATATCTGGAGAATTTATTTTTAAAAATTTATTTAATAAATTATCACTAAAATTTTTTTCTTTATTTTTTGGAGCAGCAAAAAAATCAATCCACCATCGATCAATATAAATTATTTTATTTTTATTATATTTTTTTATTTCTTGTATTTTGTTTGTTGATAAAAAGTAGAAGTAATAAAAATATAATCTAGAATAAATTAATTGATAAAATTTATTATTTTTTTCAAATTTTTTTAAAATTTTTATAAAAAAATAAATAATTATTGTAATTACACTTTTATTTTGTTTTTTAAATTCAATTATTTTACTGTCTATTTTATTATTATTTTCTGATAAGTGTTTTATTTTAGATGTCTTTCCTGAACCATCTATACCTAAAAAACAAATTATTGGTAATCGCTTTTGATTTAAACTATGAATAATTAAAAAATTAGTAATGTATACTTTTATTAAATTAAATATTTTTAAAACTTTATTGTCTTTATCTTTTTTTATTTTTTTAAGATTTATATTAATAGAGTTTATATCTTTTTCTTTGTATACAAGAGAACATAAATAATTACATTTTAAAATAATATTTTTATTTTCATTTTCTAATTTTAATAATTTTTTGAGGGAATTTTTAAGTTCTTTTCTACTAATGATTTTAGATAGTTTTATTATTTTTTTATATCTACTAATAGAAATTTTATTTTTCTTGATAGTTTTGTAAATAAAATATGAAAATCTATCAATTTCATTAATCACATTTAAATATTTATATTTTTTCGATCTTATCGATCTTGATATCAACCATTTGATTGAATTGTCTGTAAGTGATGGAAAATCAAATAAATCTATACCCTTAATATTAGCTGATTTAGAAATATAATATGCAAAACATCTATTTTGTTTATAAAAATATATTGGGATTCTAGAATTTAATAAAATTTTTTTTTTAGTTAAATATCTTGATCTATCTTGAACAAGCAAATCAATATCATTTTCTTTTTCATTTGGTTCATTTACCAAAATCATGTTTTTTTTTTGTTTTAATAAATCTTCTTTGATCCTAATTAATGTTTGATTTAAATTCATTATTTAATTAATGATTCTAATGTCTTTAGATACTTTATTTTATTTAATTTACAAAATCTTTTCCATTTGAACATTTCTGTCCAGCCGTATAAAAATAAAAAAGAATAATTAAAATAATTTGCAACTTTATAATCTAATTCACTATCTCCTATAAACAAAATAGGTCTTTTAATTTTATTAAGTTTGTTCTGAATAATTTCAATTTTATTCTCCGGGCTTCCAAAAATTCCTAATTCAAATAAATCTTTAATTTTTTTAAATTCAAAGATTTTATTAAGTTGAATGTGATCGCTACCTGATACTACGGCCCATTTTGAATATTTATTTTTACTTTTTAATTTAAATATTGATTTACTTATCTCGCATTTACAGAGTGATTTATAAGTATATTTATCAAAATCAATTAATAATTCATTCAATAGATTATTTTTTTTTAAATTTTCATTTAAAATATTATCAATAAAAAAATTAAATTTTTCATATCTTGATTTGCCTCCATTCAAAATATGGTATTTGACCAATTTTTCTGCATTTTTTTTTCCAAATTTAATTGATGTTTTAAAAAAACCTTCAGTTTTTATCTTATTTGAATTAAGAATAACTCCATCACAGTCAAAAATTATTGTTTCAAAGTCATTTAAATCCATTGGAATATAATGAAAGTAATTTTTGTGAATATTTAAAGTCTTCATTCCAGTCAATATCTACTGTCTTTAATTTTTCACATATGTATAAACCTGGTTTTTTTCCTATTCTATCTTTGTATTTTAAATAATTTCTTCTACTGTTAATGTAAAAAGCATGATTAATTTCATAAAAAGGTTTTAGAATTTGAGTATTTATCCAATTATCGCTTTTAAATTCTTTATTAATAATTTTTTTATTTTCGTTATCCCATAAAAATTGTTGAATTTTATTTACACTCATCAATGAGTCATTAATTTTATTTTTCAAAATTTTTTTATATCTTGAAAGAGCAATTCTATAATCTATTTCATTAATAAATGGTGATGTAACATGTATCCAAAAAATAATATCACCTTTCGTTACTTGATAAGCATGATTAATTAAATCTTTCACTTTTGTCGTTGATTGACATAACTTTTGATCCCTGATTATTAGTTTATATTTATCTTTGTCTAAATTTAAATCATTAAATTGATTAATAATTAACTTATCATTTGTTGAAATTATTATTTCTTCAAATAATTTTTCAATTTTGGTTAATTGCTTTAATTTAAATATAAATAAACTATCTCCATTATTATCAAATTTCTTACTATTTTTATTTTTAATTCTCTTACTATTAGCTCTTAATGGAATGAAAGCAGAAACTTTTGTATTCATTATATATTTTTAGAAAACAAACTTTTTTGAGTTATATCATAAATACTAGGTGTTATAGATATAAGAGTTATTTTTTTATTTAAAAAAGCTATAGTTTGATTAATTTCATTATTAAGATTTAAATTTTTTTCATATCCATCAAATCCTGCTAAATAAACTTTTTTTACTTTTGAGATAATCAAAACTGCCATTGCGTAAGAAAAAGCATTATTATTTGGAACAATGCAATATTTTTTAGAATAAATAAATTGTTTATCTTTTAATTTAATTCCATAATCAAATAAAACTTTATTTTTAATCATCTGATTTAAATTTGTTGGCATCATACTAATCGGCATGATTAATCGTGATTTATTTTTAGTAAATTTATCAATTTGAGATAAAATTTTTATTGGATTACATGCTATTATATATTTTACTTTAGACTCCAAGGGTCCTGAAATTGTATTTATAGAAACTAAAGTTGGTTTTTTGTGTTTAATGAATCTAACAATTGAGTCATTGTACTTCTCTACCGATTTACCCGAACCAATTAATAAAATATCTTTATTATAAAAATCTAAAATTTTAGTAAAAGTTCCTTTTGGGGATCCCGAATAAAAATTTAAAGCATCTTTTAATAAAGATTTGTCAAATTTTTTTCCTTTTAAATTTTTAAGATTTTCAATGGCACTAAATATATCCTCATCTTTATATCCGTAATTTATCATTTCTTGAATATATGTAGGATGAATTGAATATTGACCTGCAAGATGATAAAATAAATTCGTACCCCATTTAAATTTATTTTGCATCGGTACAAAATGATCATTGATTAATTTATGAAGATTAAAAATATTATTTTTATTTTTATATTTGTTGTTAATTTCTAAAATTATTTGTTCAGTCTTAAGATTTCCTGGGCCTCTTCCCATGCCTAAAATTGTTGAGTCTATCCACTTTATACCTAAATCTATTGCTTTTTTGGAATTAATCAGGGCCATTCCTTTATTGTCATGTGCATGGATTCCTAAACTTCCTTTCCAATAATAATTTAAGGCATCAGCAATAATTTGTATCCTATTTGGTTCTAGCGAACCTAAACTGTCAGCAAAATATAAAACATCAATATTTGATTTAGATGCTATTTTAGATATTGATTTAATTTGCGTAATCGTAATTTCACTGATCTGCATTAAATTTGCACCAATTAAATAGCCTTTGTTTTTTAGTATTTTGCATGCCTCTAAGGTAGCTTTAAAGTCACCATAGTGGCTTGCAATACGAATTAGATTTACTTTTGATCTTGAAGCTTTTTTAGGTACTAATATGGAAAGTTTATCTTTATCAAATTTATTATTTGTTAGAAAATCTGTTGCATTTAACATAATTGATATTTTTAGTTTTTTAGGAATTTTTAGAGTATCTATATAATCATCGCTCATGTAAGCACACGGACCCTTAAAGTTATTATTATCTAAAAATCTGAAACCAATCTCAGCAAAATCTATACCAGCTTTATCCATTGTATCTAAATATTGATTAATTAATTTAATATCAAAATCCCAATTATTATAGTAGCCACCATCCCGAAAGGTACAATCAAGCAATATTGGTTTTTGATTAGACATTGAGTTATCTTTATTGATACATATGTTTATTAACTAATTCTATTATTATATATTAATTATAAAATTATTTAATTATAATAATTCTGCATATGATCTGGAATAAGCTTACTCGATTTAGATTGTTTAAAACAAAATTTTCAAAAAAAAATTTGATTAGATTATGTAAAGAGAATTCTTCTAATAAGAAAACATTAGTAATTCACTCGGAGGATGTAAATTACGCTCCATTTTTCCCAAATCATTTTACAATAACAAAAAGAAAAAATATTAAAGCCGACATGCATGTTGATGATTATTATAATGATATAAAAAATATAGAAGATGAAAGCTACGAAATTATATTATGTACAGGTTTATTAGAGCATTTGCCTGATCCTTTTTTTTTTATCAAAAATTTAAAAAGAATTTTAAAGCCTCATGGAAAGCTAATCATTTCTGCAAGTTGTGCTTTTTCAATTCACGAAGGTCCAGATAACTATTTTCATTTTACACCATATTCAATCAATAATTTATTCAAAGATTGGAGTGAAATAAGTTCTATAAAAGGGGCCAGTCAACCTTTTGAAACGATTGGCATACTTTTACAAAGAATTTTAATTCAATGTGATATCATTCCAATCTTTAGACCCATTATAGAAGTAATTTCAATTATTATACCGATATTTGATAAATTTATTCTCAGACAATTTAATAAAGCCGGTAGAAGAGATAAAAGTAATTTGATTGATTCAATGTTACCTTCAAATATTCAAGCAGTCATTATTAAATAAAAATAAATGAAAATAAAGACTTTCTTATCGAATTTATCAAGTCTTGTTTATTCTGAAAAAAAAAAATTATTTTATTTATTATTTTTTATATCGATTGGCACTTTATTTGAAATTATTGGAATAACTATTTTATATCCCTTTATTTCATTCATATCAGACCCTAACATTACTGAAAAAAATTTTTTTCTAAAAAAAATATTTTATTTTTTTGGTATAAAGTCTTACTCAAGTTCAATTTTATTTATTTCTGCAATTTTTATAATTGCTTTTCTTTTAGCAAATATTTTGAAGTCGGTCGTAATTTTTAAAACCCTCAAATATGTAAATGAGTTAAGATACATTATTTCATATAATTATTTAAAGTTGACAATGAACCAATCATATGAATTTTTTTTAAATAATAATAAAAATAATATTTTAAAAAATATTTTAATTGAAACAGACATATTCGTTCAGAACTTTTTACAGCCTTTAATTAAATTTTTCTCTGATGCCTTTACTTTAACATTTATTCTCATTTTTTTGCTTTTCTTTAATTTAAAAGCCTCATTGATAGCAATTATTTTCTTTACTACTATTTACTTTGCTCTTTTTTATTTTGTAAGAAAAGGTTTAGTGGAAGTTGGAAAAAATAGACATAATTCAAATAGAGAAAGATTTAGAAATGCTAGTGATGCCATCGAAGGATTAGTTGAGATAAAATTAAACCAGAAAATTGATATATTTCTCAATCAATATTTATTATCAAGTAAATTATTATCTAAAAGTTTAATAAAAATTGCTGCAGTAAAAAATATACCAAAATACTTTGTTGAATTCTTAGTAGTATTTATTTTTATTATATTTCTTTTATCAATCTTGTTATTGAGCGAAATTCCTAGAGATAAATTTTGGTCAATTATGCTTCCTTCAATTGGTGTTTATATGTTAGCAATATTCAGAGTCTATCCAATGTTTCATAACATCTATAATTGTTTTTCATCGATGAGGGCAAATTATGTCATTGTAGAAAATCTTTCAAAAAATATTGATGCAATGAAAAAAACAATTTTGATTAATCAAGTAAATCAAAAATTTAAGTTTAATAATGTCTCAATTTTTTTTGAAAATGTATCATTTGGATTTAACAAAAAAATAATAGTTGAAAATTTAAATTTAAAAATAAATATCAATGAAAAAATTTTTATCTTTGGAGATTCTGGTAGTGGAAAAACAACATTTGTTAATCTATTTACTGGCCAGCTAAACCCAAGTTCAGGCAATATAAAAATTGGAGATATTTTAATTCAAAATAAAAATATTAATTCATGGCAAAAAAATATTAGTTATCTTCCTCAAAAACCTTTCCTTTTAGACACATCAATAGCAGAAAACATTGCTATAGGAGAAAAAAAAGATGAGATTAACTTCAAAAAATTAAGAAAAGCAATTAAATTAGCTAACCTAAATGAATTTATTTCTAATTTAGAAAATTCATATTTTACCAATATTGGACAGCATGGATTAAAAATTTCAGGAGGACAACAACAAAGAATTGGACTTGCAAGATCTTTTTATAATGATAAAAAAATCTTAATATTAGATGAAGCCACTAACTCTCTAGACTCAAAAAATGAAATTAACATTATAAAAAATTTATTAATCGAATATAAAGATAGATTAATAATTTTTATTTCTCATAATACAAAATTAAAAAATATGTTTGACAGTAATTATCAAATAAAAAAAGGGAAACTTTTTAAAAAATAAATTCAATTTAATTTTAAGACTTTCTCATGAGAAAAGTAATTTTAGTTTATTGGCCAAAGATTAGATTTGGTGGATTAGAAAAAAGTTTTATTAGATATATAAATTTTTTATCTAGATTTTATTTTATCAAAATTATATGTGATAAAGAAAGTAGAAATTATAGTAATAATTTATTTAATAAGAATTTAAAATTTTTTTATGTAAATAATTCTAGAATTTTGAGAGTTAGTGAGTCTTTGTATTTATTGCTTGTTGAAAAGTCTGATATGATCTTTGCTATTCAAAAAGACTCATTAAAAATTTGTTTATTAACAAAATTAATAAATAAAAAAATTATCTATTTTGAAAGAACAAACCCTTTCTATTATAAAAATAAATATTTAAAATATTTAAATAAGTACATTTATATGCTTTTTTTAAAATTGTCTGATAAAGTTTTCGTTAATAATGATCTATTATATAGATATATAAGGTTAACTTATAAACCTCGTTATTTATACAGAATTTTTAATCCAACCTTTAAGAAAATAAATCAAAAAAATTTAAATAATAATAATAAAGATACTAGAATTTTGCTAGCTGGTAGAAATGACTTTCAAAAAAACTTTCAATTCATTTTTGATAATATTTATATTTTAGATAAATATTTTAATAATTTTACTATAGATTTTTATACTAATAACAATTCATATAATTTAATTCAATTTAAAAATAAGGTTAATAATTTAAAATTTGATAGTGATTTAGAAAACAAAATTCATCTATACGATATTCTTATTTTCCCTTCTTTATATGAGGGTTTTCCTAATTTAATGTTGGAGGCAATGAATTCAGGCATAAGAATTATTTTTTCAAATTTTCGATTTGGTTCTAATGAATTTAAATCAAATAACTGTTATAAATTTAAAATAGACGATCTAAATTCATTTGAATTAGCAATTAAAAAATGCAGTAAAGACCACTCTAATAAAAAAAAAATACAAAAAGACTTCAAGTTTTTGAACAACTTTTTAGAAAAAAATTCTTGTGAAGATTTATATGAAAAGATTAAATCCTAAATTAATTAGCGTATGTGGTGTTCATAAAGCAGGAACCACCCAATTATATAGGCTTATTTCGTCACATAACTTAATTTCAGGATCTTCTCCAAAACAACCTAAGTATCTTTATGAAGATGATTGTAAAAATCAGGAAATATATTTTGAAAAATGTAAGTTTGATAATAAAAAAAAAATATATCTAGATGCCAATCCAGATTTCTTTTTTGATCATACTTGCAGAGATAAAATAATTAAACTTTTTACTAATAATAAAATAATAATATCATTAAGAAATCCTATAGATAGATGCTTTTCTCATTGGTCAATGATTAGGAAAAATTTAAATAAAAAAGAATTTATTTTGGGCATCAAATCTAAAAATAATTTATATGCTAAAAGCTTATACTCAGAAAATATAAGGTTTTTCATTGAAAATTTTAATAAAAAAAACTTATTAATTATTTTTTTTGAAGAGTGGTCAATAAATCCTATAAAACTTAAAGAACAAATATCAGATTTTTTAAATATCGATAATAATTTTAATTTTGTTTTTAATAAATCAAATAGTGCATATAACAGTATTTTGCTTAGAAAAATTATTATGAATAAAAATTTTGATAAAATTAAAAACTTTATTCCTAATAATACTAAAACATTTATAAGAAATTATTTAACTTATGTTGGAATTGCGCCTAAGCTTAATATCGAAGAAAGACTAATTTTGGCAAAGATATTTCAAAGTGATGTTCAAAAATTAAAAAAATTGATCACTATTCCAGGAGATATTTGGAATGATTTTTAATAGTTTAATTGAATGAGAATTGTTCATATTTGCAATACTAGAATTCCTAGTGAAAAAGCCCATTCAAGACAAATTATTGAAATGGCATATGCATTGCAACAACAAACTAATTCAATTCTTATTATTAACAATAGAGTTCAAGAAAATAAATCTCTTAAAAAGATTCAATACACCGATTTTTATAATATCCCTAAACTTAATATAAAAATACTAAATATATTTGATGATATTTATTTAAATAAAAAAATTGGCTTTTCATCTACGCTATATATTTTTAGAATTATCTTAACTTTTATAAAGTTATTACCGATATTGAATAAAAACAACGATATTATTTATTCAAGAGAATTATTATTAAGTATTTTTTTAAATATTTTTAAATATAAAACAATTTTTGAAATTCATCAATTTGGCACAGATGAAATGAAAAAAAAAACCTTTAATTTTCTTTTTAAAATTAATTTTTTTTTTACTAAAAAAAAATTAAAAATAATTGCTATAAGCAACAATTTAAAACAGAAAATCATAAATAATAGCAATAGCTTTTATTTTGAAATTTTTGTTTTGCATGATGCCTATAGAAAAATTATTAAATCTTCTACTTATTATGAAAAGTTAGAATTTGATTTCTGTTATTGTGGGCAATTATTTGAAGAAAAGGGCATAAAATTGATCATAGAACTGGCTGGTCTTAATAAAAAATTCAATTTTATCTTGATTGGTGGATTAGATAGTCAAGTCAATTTTTGGAGCGAGGTAGCCAATAAAAAAAAAATAAATAATGTTAATTTCTTAGGATTTAAATCTCCAAAAGAAATTCCATTTTTTATAAATAAATCTAAGATTTTATTATTACCTCAGATTAATGATAAAGCAGAGTCGCCTTTGAAACTATTTGAATATTTATCATATGGAAAACCGATTGTTTCAAGTTCAACAAAACCAATTACTGAAATACTCATAAATAAATATAATTCATTACTTTTTGAACCTGGAAATTTAAAAGATTTTGATAGAGTTGTTAAAAAATATTTTTATGAAGAAAATTTATTAACTGAAATATCAAAGAATGCATTAATTACATCAAAAAAATATACATGGAATAATAGAGCAAAAAAAATAATTGAAATCATTAAAAAGGATTTGAATTGAATAAAACACTAGTTTTTTTTATGCCTAATTTTAAAAGAGGAGGTGTAGAAAATTCATTATTAAGAATATCTAAAGTTTTATTAAATAATGATTTTAAAATTTTTATAACTACTAGAGATTCATCAAAAATTAATTTTAAACATAAAAATTTAAAAATATTTGAGTTTAATTTATTTAATAAACAAAATTTTTTTTTTGATATAATTGATTTAATTTATTTATCTAAAAAGTCTTTAAAGTTAAATCTTCCTATTATTACTTTCCAATCACCTTTAATTATACTTTTTTTGAATAGTTTTCTAAAAAATAAAATCTTAATTTGTATAAGAGAGTCAAATACAATTAAATTTTCAATAGGTAAAAATTTAAAAATGTACTTGAATTTGATACAAAAAAAAATTTGTTGGACTCTCGCTTATAAAATTATCTGTGTATCTAAAGACTCATATTATCAAAATATTAAATTTATCAGACACCAAAAAAAAAATGTTGAGTTAATTTATAACCCAATAAATAAATCTGAGTTGATCAATCTGTCTAAAGAAAAAATAAATTATAATTTTGACAAAAAAAAATTCCACATATGCGCCTTAGGTAGAGTAACATTTCAAAAAAATTATTCTTATTTAATTGATATTATTCACTTTTTATCAAAAAAATTAAGCTTGCAACTTCATATTATTGGAGATGGAGATGAATTAACGTTTATAAAGAAAAAGGTAAAAAAACTTAATTTAGAAAATGATATTGTTTTTCATGGCTATTTAAATAATCCTTTCAAAATATTAAAAGAATGTAATTTATTGATTAATACCTCTCTCTATGAGGGTATTGGAAATATTTTAATTGAGTCACTTTATTTAAATGTAAATGTAGTTAGCTCAAACTCCCCAGGTGGGGCTAAAGAAATTTTAGATAATGGCAATTGCGGTTTGCTTATTGATATAAATAGTAAATACAATATCAATGCAGACATAATTTTTAATTATATCATGGACAAACAATTAAGGAAAAATCACTTAAACTCTTTTAAAAAATCATGTCATATTTTTAATGAGAATATATCTATTAATAAATATAAGAATATTTTTTTATAAAGTTAATTTATGAATTTAAATAATTTAACACCAATTTTTATTGTAGGAGCAGGAAGATCTGGTACTACAACATTATTTGATTTTATTGGACAATTTGATCAAGTATGTAAATGTAAGTATAAAGAACCTTGTTTTTTTGACAGAAATTATGAATTTGGAATTAATTGGTATTTTAAACTATTTAATATTAAAAAAAATCATAGGTTTTTTCTGGAGGCCAGTACAAATACTATGTGGTATCCCGGCTCCTTCAAAAAAATCATCTCACAATTCCCTAATGCTAAAATTATTTACTCACTTAGAAATCCTGGAGAGAGATGCTTTGCTGATTATAAAAGAATGATTGAAAAAAATGGTGAGAAAAGAAAATTTTTAGATATTTTTGAAAATACAAATTTATTTAAAAAAAGAAGTAATTACACTGAATCTTTGCAAGAATGTTATAAATACATTAATCAAAAAAATATATTAATTTTAAATTTTGAGGAGTGGATCAATGATGATGTTAATTTAATAAAAAATTTATCAAAATTCTTAAATTTAAATATTAATTTAAATTCAATCAAAATAATAAAAAAAAATCAAAGTAGACCACCAATTTTTTATAATTTACAACATTTTAGGACAAAATATCTATTTAATAATTATAAAGATCCTAAAATAATTTTTTTTATAAAAGCTTTCTTAAGGCATCTAATTGAATACTTTAATCACTTACCAAGCGCTAATCAATTTCCTAACATAACAAAATATGAAAAAAATGTTCTAAAAAAATATTATAAATCAGATATTCTTAAATTAAAAAAAAAATATCATTTGAATATTAAGTCATGGATAAATTGGTATGAAAAATAATTTGTATTTATTTATCTCCCCTCACTTTAAAAAGTGTGGGGAAAGTTACGTATTAAATGAATTAACTAATGAACTGAATATCCTTGACTTACCAAATTCCTTTAAATTATTGAATACTCATGGAGAATTTGCATCAAGTAAAAACAAAATTGATTTTTCTATTAAGATACGACCTCAATTTAATATTCTCGAAAAATATTTACCGTGGTTAAATTATAGAATATATATGGTTTTAATTGGAATTTTATACATAATTTTTTTACCATCTTTTGTTAATAAACTAAGTTACAAATATAATAAAATTTATTTAATCACAAGAATGTCTTTCGCATCTATATCTTTATCATATTTATTTATGAATAAAGAAAAAATTTCTTTAAATTCATCTTTTGCAGGTATTCCGCTCAATAATTTAGTTAGAAAAATAATTTGGCCTTTGTTATTTAAAAATGTAAATCATGTTATATTACCAACTAATGATTTAGCTAGTCTTGTAAAAAAATTTACTAAAAAAAATAATTTTACAATTTTAAGAAATCCAGTAATAGCTAAAAATTTTAATTCACAAAAAAAATTTAATTATCGTAATTTTAATCCTAATAAAGATTGTTTTAAAATTGCTTGTGTTGGAAGACTTTCAAAACAAAAAGGTTTTGATTTTTTGATTAAGTCAATTAATAAAATTGATAATTGTTCCGTTGAAATTTTTGGAAATGGTGAGGATTATGAAAAGTTAAATAATTTAATTAATAATTTAAAACTTAATAAAAAAATCAAACTTATCGGTAGAGTAGAAAACCCTTGGAGACTTATGGATAATCATCATTTATTTGTCATGCCTAGCAGATGGGAGGGTCCTGGCCATACGGCAATTGAAGCGCTAAATTATGGCATACCAACATTAGTTTCTGATTGTATTGCAGGACCTCAAGATACTGTCGGATATGGAAGGTACGGTTATATATTTAATACTGATAATTTTCATAGTTTTCAGTTTCAAATTAATTACATAATGAATAATTATGCTGAGGCTATTATCAAAGCTAAAAAAGGTATAAATCATTCGAAAATTTATAGCTCTCAAATAGTAGCTCAGAGTTGGCTAGATTTTTTCAAAAGCATTTAATTTATATTTACATGCAAGTAAATTAAAAATAAAAAAAATCATCGGCAAAGTAATCATATAGTTCAAGCTGTAATCATTGAATGATAACATTATCAAAAAAATTATGAAATATTTCATTTTATTTACTAGCAATAAAGCTGAAAATAAAAGATAAATTATTAATAAAAAAAATTGGAAGATACCATTTGATAAACTTGATAGGTATGTACTATCTAAATCAACACCGTAATGAATGCTATAAAAACATTGTTTTATATCTAAAGAAAAAATTCCATTACTTTTATAACAATCAATTAAAGTATTAAGATAAACAAATCTTATATCGCTACTTATGGTATTGAATCTAAGTAAGTTAAAGTTATTTTTATCTATAAATAGAAAGTTATACATAGAATTTATTAAAAATATTAAAAAAACAATTATAAATAAATTGTATAACGATAACTTTTTATTTAATTCCAATAATAGAAGTATAAAAAAAATAATAATCCATCCTCTAGATACTAATAATATTGATAAAACAAATAAAATTATCAAATAAACTCTTCTCAATTTAAAATTAAAAATTTCAAATAAGAAAAAATAAAAAAACAGAAAATAAAAAAGCTTATTTATCGTAATATAATAGTCTAAATTTTTTTGATTTTGAATAAAACCTCTTCTTAAATTATCATTTGAAAATAATGTACTAAAGTCAATTATGTAAATTAAGAAAATTATTTTTATGAAAAAGCTATAAATCATAAGTTTTCTTAGAGATTCATGATTTTGCTCATAAGAAAAAGATAAAATATAAAAAATTATGCTTATAAAGATAAAATAATTTTCTATTCTTTCTGTGAATAAATTATTATTGAAAAAGTATAAAAAATTTATCGAAATAGCAAAAATAACTATGGTAAGTATCAGGTATTTATTTACTTTAATTCTATTAGATAAAATTAAAAATAATGAGAGTAAAAAAATAATTAAATATAAATAAACACTTTTTATTAAATAAAACTTAAAATTGATGCTATATGCTAATAAAAAAAAAAAAGAATTTAATAATGCAAGTCTTGAATAATTCATGCTTTAATTTATATTATGAAATCTTTAAAAAATAATAAAATACTTTTCCTATATAGCAATACTCCAAATCCTATCATTGAAGAAAGATTATTCTTATTTAAAAAAAAATTTAAGTTTGAAGTTGATATTATTTATATAAATAGAGTTAATAGCAATCTATCATTTCAAGAATATTTAAAAAATTTAAATGATATAAACATTCACAAAATTTATGCACTAGACTCTAGAGGTATAAACTTTAATAAAATAAAATTAATTTTTAGATTAATAAGCAAGATAAAAAAAATTAATAAAAATTTTGACTACATTTATTCAGTATATCCTGATATGTTCCTATCTTCTTTTATCTATAAATACGTATTCAATTATAAGGTCAAATTAATTCATGAATTTCAAGACATAGTTAGTATGCCTTTTATATTTGAATTTACATATTATAAAATGCTTAATACCTCATATAAAAATTTTTTTACTTCACCGGGTTTTATTGATTATATAAAAGAGAATTTTAATAAAGAAATCAACAGAAATTCAATTTACCTTCCTAGCCTGCCTTTTTCTAAAAAATTAAAAAAAAAATCTCCAAATCAATCAAAAAATAAAAAATATATTACTTATGGTTTTTTTGGTATTTTGAGGTATTCATTTCAAGTTGAAATTATTAATTTTTTTTTAAAATTAAATTCTTCTAATCGAATTATTGTCGCCGGTAACGGAGATTACCAACAAAAAGTTATTAATAAATTTAAAAATAATCATAGAGTCAAAATTTTTAAAACTTTTTCTGCTGAAGATTTAAAATCTAATATTCTTCCAAAAGTTGATATAGTTCCCTGTATATATCCTGATACAGTAAATTATCACTATCATATTGCGAGAAGATTTTTTGATGCCTTGTCCAATGGCATCCCAGTTTTAGTTTTGAATAGATCTAAGTATATGTTGGAATATATAGATAAATATCATGTTGGATATAATTTTAAAGATTTACAAGATTTAAAAAAGAATCAAGAAAAAATATGCTCAAAATTTGATTTTTATAAAAAAAATGCTACTAAACATAAGCAGATATTTGATTTTGAAAATTTTTTAAATAAAAATTATAACATCATCTTTGATTTTAAATGAAAATATCCATAATTACTGCTACATTTAATTCAAGTAATACAATAGAAAAAACATTAGATTCTCTCAATATATTAAAGTTTAAAAATTTTGAGCACATTATTCAGGATAATTTTTCTTCTGATGAAACAATTTCAATCATAAAGAAAAAAGGTTTAGTCAATTCAAAAATTTATTTAGAAAAAGATAATGGTATTTTTGATGCAATAAATAGAGGTATCAAAAAATCAAATGGGGACATAATAGGAATACTGCATTCTGATGATTACTTTGATAATAAATATGTTTTAGATAAAGTTTCTAATGCATTTGCCGAATTTAACTGTGATGTTTTATATGGTGATTTAAACTATGTTCAAATTAAAAATAATAAAATTAAAATTTTAAGAAAATGGAGATCTGGTAATTATTCAAAAAAAAAAATTTATAATGGTTGGATGCCGCCACACCCTACTTTATTTATAAAAAAAAAAATATTTGAAGATATTGGTTTATATGACCTTAATTATCGTATTTCTTCTGATTATGAATTTATATTAAGATTATTTTTAAATGACTATAAGATAAAATACATTCCTGAGTTAATAACTAACATGCTTTGGGGTGGGAATAGTAATAGTTCTATTAAAAATTTAATTAGAAAAACAACTGAGGACTATAAAATAGCAAAGACATATTTACCATCTCCATTTCGCTGTATATTTTTAAAAAATTTAATTAAAATACCTCAATTTATTAATTTCTAATTCCATTCACAAAAAGTTATTCCCATTTCTTGAAGTTTGTATACATATGTTTGATTATCATTTTTATTTGGTAGCAAACATGGGTGAAATTCTACAATTAAATAATCTATTAATTTAATCTTATTCTTTTTAAATTCTAGATATAAGTCATCAATTATTTGATATTCGGCTCCCTCAATATCCATCTTTACACAAATGAAATCGTATTTATTTCGTAATTTCTCCAAGAAAGTCATAAATCTGATACTTTTAACCTTACGAATTTCTTTTAAGTTTGTAGTATTAATTTTATTTTCCATAATACTAGTTCCACCTTGAAAATTAGGCCCAAAGTTTTTTGGAACATACATATTTAAAATACCTTCTTTATTGGAGGCAGCTAAATTATGTATGATGGAATTAGGGTTATTTTTTTTTGCAATACTAATGAGCTCATATTGTATTTCAAATCCTATTAGATCAAAATTTTGGAGATGCTCTGAGAATTTCTTTAAAACAACTCCTTCATTGACACCTAGATCAACAAATAAATTAGTTTTTTTTTTATTTGATAAAATAAATTCAATATTTTTTTTTATAATATCATTGAGACTTGTTTGGTAATTTGATGAAAAATTTCTTATTACTTTTGTATATATAAAAGGGAAAATTTTTCTTAAAATTTTAAAAAAAAATCTCATTTATTTGTACTCTACAAAATTATTATTATAGTTATAATTATTATTTTAACTATAGACCAATTATGAAAAAAATACTAATTACAGGTGCTGCTGGTTTTATTGGATTTCACCTAACAAAAAAACTTTATAAGAAATTCGATATAATTGCGATAGATAGTTTTACTGAATATTATGATATTAGTTTAAAACTAAGACGAGCTCATGAGCTTAAAAAAATAGGAATTGATGTAATTAAATTAGATCTAAATTATACAAATGAACTCGAAATCTTAAAACAAAACAAATTTGATTATATATTTCATTTTGCCGCTCAACCTGGGGTTAGGTATTCATTTGAGCAACCAGACTCGTATATGACAAATAATATCTTAGCAACTTTTAATTTATTAGAATTATTAAAGGATAGACAACCTAAGCACTTTATTTTTTCATCAACTTCATCTATCTACGGTTATAGAAATAACTTTGTCCCATTTAAAGAAACAGATAAATCTGACTATCAAATATCATTATACTCTTCTACAAAAAAATCTGTAGAAAGTTTGTTACATAACTATTCATACAATTTTGGCATCCCTGTAAGTATCTTGAGGTTCTTTACAGTCTATGGTCCTTGGGGTCGACCGGATATGGCATTATTTAAGTTTATTAAATCAATTATATCTGAGGAAGTAATTGATGTTTATAATAAAGGAGAATTGTGGAGGGATTTTACTTATATAGATGATTTAATTGAAGCTATTAGTAGATTAATAAATATTATCCCAGATAAATCAAATAGATTAGAGAATGACAGTTTATCCGATGTTTGCCCCTTTAGAATAGTTAATATTGGGAACAAAAAAGCTATTAATATAATTGATTTTATTAAAGTATTAGAAAGACTAACTAACAAAAGAGCTAAACTTAATTATCTGCCTATGCAAAGAGGAGATGTCCTATTCACTCTTGCTGATACAGGTTTATTAAAAAGACTCACCGGATATGCCCCCGAAACTTCTATTGAGAAAGGTTCGAAAAAATTTTATGATTGGTACGTAAGATATATTAATGATAATTTTTAAATTTATGTTGTATTATCTTAATTTATAATTATTTTACTTTTTTGATCAAATCTTTTTTAAATATTTCTAATCTTGAATTAGAACAAATTAACAAAATATTAAATATAAAAAACGATAATTCATCTCTTGTTGGCAAAAATATCGGCTTAATTTTTGAAAAAAACTCTACTAGAACAAGAGTTTCATTCACCGTAGCAATAAGGGCGCTTGGAGGAAATCCAATAGATTTAAAATTTGAAGATTTAAATATAAGCAGAGATGAAACATTTGAGGATACCTTTAGGGCATTAGATTGTTATTTAGATGGTTTAGTATATAGAACAGTAGATCATAAAAAATTAATCGAGGCTCAAAAATATTTTAATAAACCTATTATTAATGCTTTATCCGATTTATCACACCCTTGTCAAATTTTAAGCGATTTATTTACATTATTTGAAAGATTTGGAAAATATAAAATTAATATTCTTTGGATGGGGGATATGAATAATGTTTGTTTTAGCTTAGTTGAAGCTGCAAATTTAATTAAAGATTTAAAATTAATAATATGTACACCAGAAAATATTAGCAAAAATAAAAAGTGGAAAATAGGACCAAATATATCAATTTTAAACAGTTTACAAGATATTGACTTAAAATCCATTAATTGCGTAATGACAGATGTATTTATATCTATGAATGATAAAAATTCTGATGAAAAAATATCTTTATTAAAACCATATTGTATTACTCCTGAATTAATGGCCGAAACATCATCAAATAGTATTTTTATGCACTGTCTACCCGCTAAGGTTGGCCTAGAAGTTACTGAAGAAGTATTTCGAAGTTCAAAGTCTATTGTATGGAAACAGGCTTATAACCGAATGGTTGCTCAAAAAAAATTACTGCAATTTATCTATCAATAAAAATTGCAATATTAGTTACACACTAATATATTTAATATTTAAAGGTAATGAGCAAGTTAATTTCATTTTTATTAGTTTTTTTAGTATTAGGATGCCAAGCGAATGATTCTTTTATTAATCCTTTAATACCCAAATTTGAAAATGTGTCTTTTGAAGTAGTGCAAAAGCAACTAGTGATTGAACCTAAATTACCAAGTCATGTTCAAAATCTAGTTTCTCAGTGGTTTGATCAAAAAGTAAAAATTGATGGCTTTGATGGAAAGATGATATTAACAGTTTCTGAATTCTCAGAAGAGATCTCATCTATTAGTGATGGAAAAAGAGTTGATGTCTCTATGTCTTTTAACATCATTATTAATAAACCAAGCTTATCTCAAACTCAAATAATTGAAGGGCATATATCTTCATACGGTACTTTAACAGGAAATTTCAGTCTAGCTGACTTTGATAAAGTGATTAAAAATACACAAAGTGATCTGGTTCTGCGACTTAGTCGTGATTTAAAATCAAAAGTCTAAATTTTTTCCAAATATTGGATATAATTACACAGTAGAATGAGAATTTATCAAAAATATATAGATCTTTTGAAAATAAAATCAGAAGAAAAACATATTCAGAGGTTTGTCGCTCAACAACTTTTATATATGCATCAAGAAGCACTATCTCGCCATAACCCAACAATAGTAGAACTTGGCGTTGACCAAGGGCAAAGTACAAAAGTATTTTTAAATGCTATTGACGGCAAAACTGAAGCGACACTAACATCTGTTGATATAAAAGATTGTAGTTCTGCCGTTAAATGCGATACTTGGAAATTTATTCAATCAGACTCAAAGGATGTTGGTGCAATTATTAAAAGTAATCCAAATATTAAACTTGGTATTGATATCCTATATATTGACTCGCTTCATACTGCTAAACACGTGTATCAAGAGATTTATGGTTTTTTTCCATTTGTAAAAAATAATGGTGTCATATATTTCGATGACATAGATAGTGGTCCATATAAAAATGGTCAAAGAAAAGACTCTGTATCAATTGAAATAGCAAATAGGCGTATTTTTTTATTACTAGAAGGTATCTTTGAAGCCAATATTAATTATTTGGATTTTGAAGTAATTAGAGGTTCAACCGGATTGGCAAAGTTCACAAAAAAGTCAAATTTAGGTGATATTTTGATGGAGCCAAAAATGATAAAAGAAAGAAACTTTGAATACTTTTGGAAAATTTTAAATCTTCTGAGGCTGAAAAAAAATTATTCCCATAAACAAGGAACTAAAGATAGCTTTTTAGTTGATCCTAGTAGTAAGAAGTATGAGTAATTCAGCACAATAAATTATATCTAAGCTTAAAATTACTATTTGAAACTATTGAACGAATTAAATATTGAGTTGAAATAATTGGAAAATTAGAAGATAAGATTAATTCAATTTTTCCAAAAAGAAGGCAGAAGCAGGACGAATATGGTGAGCATCTCCAGTCTTCCTAAAAACATAGTTAAAGTAAGAACCAATTTTGAATAATCAGTAAGCGAACTATAATTACCCTCGGGCCCAATAATTTCCCCTAAACCTGGTCCTACATTGGAAATGGCCGAGGCCGCAGCTGAGATACATGTTAAAAAATCAATTCCACTAAATGAGAGAAGCAGAGCTGATGTGGCAAAAGTGATGATATAGATAAAAAAGAAGGTCATCACTGATTCATAAGTAGAGTCCGGTACTTTTTTGCCGTTAAATTGAGCAGATATCACCATATGGGGTTGAAGCATTTTTTTGAGGTGAAGGACGATATATTTAAATAAAATTTGAAATCGAAATATTTTAAGCCCTCCGGTGGTTGAGCCCGCGCAGCCGCCTATAAACATTAAAAATAAGAAAAGAATGGATGCATAATTCCCCCAGTTTTCAAAATTATCACTGACATAACCAGTACCTGAAATAATAGAAATGGTATTAAAACTTATCGTTGATAATTGATAAAAGATATCGCCATCAATGAAGTTTCTCGCAAAATAATAAATCATGGTTATGGAGACAATTAGGATGAATAAAAAAAGTTGGACTTGATGGTCTTTGATGACATTGAAAATATTTATTAGCGTTGTTTGAGCTAAAAGTAAAAAAGGAA